>Ga0208644_1003666_pt1 | contig 11807 bp, 10 predicted proteins | sample VirMetDEL_Nov_18_FD_184517 | JGI IMG/M metagenome (GOLD analysis project Ga0208644, IMG submission 184517) | Aqueous microbial communities from the Delaware River and Bay under freshwater to marine salinity gradient to study organic matter... | ecosystem: Environmental > Aquatic > Marine >... | reverse complement strand
CGCAGGCCGCCGCGGTGGGCGACCTCATTGCCAACGCCAGCGAGGAAGGGCTGCGCGCCGCCGCGGACGCGGCATCCCCCGTGGTGCAGACCGGCATCTCCACGCTGGGAAACGCCGCGGACACGGCGGCCAGCTACATCCCGGTCGTCGGTCCAGCGATTGGTGCAGCGATCAACCAGGGTGCGGACGCGCTGGCTGCCGTGGCCCCCGCCGCGATGCGTCAGGCTGCAGTCCCGGTGGCGAAGCTGGGTGGGCGCGTGGCCGGGTCGGTGGCGTCGCAGACGCTTCGCGGCGCGTCCAAGCTGGCCGGCGTCAAGGACGAGATGGGCGGTGCCACGCGGAGCGCCCTGCAGGCCCGGAGCCTGGCGCAGACCACGCCGTGGGACGGGTACGGTGGCGGGCCGCCCCCGGAACCGAACTGGAACCCCATGCCCAAGATCGAGGACGTGGCGCCGGAGGCTTCCTCGCAGGGCGTGCCGTGGTCCAACGACGCGGCGCAGGGAATCCAGACCGCGTTTGAGAACGCGCAGAACTACGCCATGGGGCGGATGGGTGGCGGCCCCAAGTCCGAGCCGCCGCCGGCGCCCATCAAGCCGGAGTTCAAGCCGCCCGCGGTGGAGGAGAAGGCTGCCGCCGGTGACGTCACGCCGAACGATGCCATCCGCGACCGCCTCAACCCGCGGCCGCGGTACCGCCGCTTCGACTTTTCCAAGGACTTCTGAGCCATGGCCCAGCCGCTCATCTTCAACGCCGTCCAGTCCGCCCTCCAGCGGCGGCTGGCGCGCGACCAGATGGACCAGCAGGCGGACGAGAACGACCAGAACCGCGCGGTCCAGGTGCTGGGACAGGCCCAGCAGGCGGCCATGGAGCCGATGCGGCAGGCGTCCATGCTGGAGCGCATCAAGCAGCAGGGCGCCGCCGCGCAGATGCGGCAGGCGCTGGAGAACGAGGGTGGCGTTGCCCGCGAGCAGGCGCGGGGCGACTGGAAGGTGCGCGCCCAGCAGTCCGAGGACGATGCCCGGCGGGACATCGCGGCCGGGAAGGTGGACGTCGACCGCTACAAGGTGGACATGGGGTACCGGCAGGCGGTGGACGTGGCCGGGATCAACCTGCGCGGCGACATGTACGGCGCCGACCGCGGCGTGGACCGCGCGCGCACCACGGCCGAGGGCGGGCTGGCCCGGGAGCGGGAGGAGTCACGCCACGACGCGCAGATGCGCAACGAGCACGGCGAGCAGTTCACGCCGGTCGGGTCGGTGTTTGGTGGCGTGCGCGACTACCGCAAGGATCTCACCGACGCCAAGGTCGCCGCAGACCGCGCCCGTGGCGAGGGTGCTGCTGCCATTGCGAAGATCAACATTCCCACCTGGCAAGACCCGGAGGGGAAGACCCGCGCCGAAAGGTCCGCAGAGATTGCACGGAACTACAACCAGACCATCGCAGCTTCAAAGGCCCGTGCCCTGCAAGCGTGGGCCCGCCTCAATCCGAACGCCACGGAGGATGACGAGCGCGCAGCAATCGCGGCGTTTGACGCGCAATTTCCCATGCTGGAATACGCGCAGCCCGCGCGCCCGTCGGCGTCCGGTGCTGGCTCGTCGAGGTGACGCATGGGCCGCCTCATCGAGGAGGAACTGCGCCGACTGTCATCCGCCGGCCCTGATTCGGGTGCGACTCCCACCGCATCCGGCGGCGGGCCCCCGTCCATTGCGGACGTGTTCCAGATGCAGCAGTCACCGGACCTGGAAGGGCCGGCGCCTCAAGAGGCGCCAGAGTCTGCCGAGTCACGCGCGGAGAGGAACCGCGAAGCGATGCGCATGAGGGAGTCCGGGGAGCGCCAGAAGCGCATCGCGGACATTGCCGGGAGAATCTACGACCGGAAGTCACGGGTTGAGCAGTCCGTCGAGCGCACCGGCAAGGACAGCGACAACCTGATGGAGCACTACCGGAAAGCGATCCGGTCCACTCCGACCATCCGTGATGTGCAGAACCCGCGCGTCACCGAGGTGACGTGGGACGAGATGCTGGCGCAGAAGAAGGCCAAGCCTGGCACGAAGATCGTCGCCGTCGGGGGTGGTTTTCAGGGCGCGCAGTTGCAGGACTCGTACGGCAACACGCTCGCCCAGCTTGCGCCGGAGGAGGAGGCGGAGGCCGGCGACATCGACGAGGGCATGACGGTCGGGATGTACTTCTCCGGCGCGCTGGACCCGCTGTGGAAGGGCGTCGCTCAGACGGCACGCGGAGTGTACGACCCGAGCCAGCCGGAAGGGCAGCGCGCGTTCAACCCCAAGGGTGGTTGGCAGCGCGCTGAAACCGGCATGCCGGGCGTCAAGGTTCCCGCGCCGGCCATGCGCTCCGGCGAGGGCATCAACCGCTACATGCGCGACCTTGGCGGGGCCTACGCCGAGGCGGACCCGGCGCGCGCGCTCAAGGAATCCAACCTGGTGAGCCGGGCCCTGGCGCCGTTTGCCGAGGCGGTGGCCGCCAAGAACGTGGCGGACCAGGTGATCTCTGGGCCGCCGGCCCGGGCCAACATGGAGGGTGGCGGGTTCGTCCCCGGGGAGGAGCCTGCAGCGCGCCCGGAGTTCCCGGGCGGGTCCGGGTTCTCGCCGCTCACTGCGTCGGACGCCACGGCAGCGGCGGAAGCGCCGCGGGTCCAGTCCGCTGGCGTCGACGAGGATGCGGCGGAGGCGCAGCGGTGGCGCGAGATCCAGTCCAGCCTGACGCGCGGCGTCGAAGCGCCTGGGCAGGTGTCGGCCGGGCCCATGGTGAAGGGCCGTGACGGGCGGGAGTTCCAGACCTTCACGCCGGAGGATGCGGCGCGCATCAACCGCGAAACGCAGGTGGAGCACGCCCAGCAGGCGATGGTCCCGGTGTCCACGCTGGTGTCGGAGGCCGTGAAGGCCAAGGCCCCCACGGGTACGGAACTGCTGGTCAGCAAGACGGCGCCCGCGCTGGTCCGCGGCGCCGCGGAGGGCGTCCGGGCGGTGGCGCGGGAGGGGTACAAGTCCTCCCCTGACGGCAGCACCATCGCGGACCTGTTCTCGCATGACCGGCCGGAGATCGGCATCCTTCCCACCGGCCCGCGCCAGGCCATCCGCGCCGCCGGTGCCGCGGCGGAGGCTGCCCCGGACATCACCCGCATCACGACCGCGGAGGACATTGCCGCGCGCGCCCGCGCCCACCCCGCGCTGCAGGGGTTGTCCAAGGCGGAGCTCGATGCGGCAGGACTTGAGGCGATGCGGGTGCAGCACGACCCGGCCCTGCAGATGCAGGCGTCCCCGGCCGCGCAGGCGCTCCTGGAGGCGCAGGCTCCGACGCAGTACCGCCTCACGCGCGAGGGGCTCCCCGACTTCACGCCCAACCCGTTCCATCCGTACCGCGGGCAGGATCCATCGCTGGCCCACCGCTCGGGCGCCACGCGCGACGCCGCGGAACTGCCGCAGCAGTCCTACACCCCCGCCCCCACGCGGGGAGCCGATGACGCGGATGAGGCGCTGGACGCGCGCGTCGCCGCCGAGGAACCGCGCGAGGTGCGCGTACCGCCGCGGACGATCGAAGATGTGTTTGCGCCCGCTCCACCCCGGGAACGTCCGGCTCCGCCCCCGGCGCGCGCCGACGATGCGGACGAGGCATGGGATGCGCGGGTGGCGGCGGAGGCACCGCGCGAAGTGCGCGTGGCGCAGGAGCAGATGCCGGTGGCGCCTGCTCGCCAGCCTCCTTCGGCACCAACCCCGGTGCGCGCCGACGACGCAGACGAAGCGATGGACGCACGGGTCGACGCCGAGAAGAAGCGCAAGCGGCGCGCGCCGGCAGAGCCTGTCCCACCGGCGCCGCCCGAGGTGCGCATTGCCCGGGATCCACTGCCCGTGGCGCCCGCCCGCCCTGTCCCCGCGCCTCCTTCCCAGGTGCGCGGTGCCGACGACGCGGACGAGGCATGGGATGCGCGGGTGGCGGCGGAGGCACCGCGCGAAGTGCGCGTGGCGCAGGAGCAGATGCCGGTCGGCGCTGCTCGCCAGGCACCGCCGCCATCCCCCACCCCGACGCGTGGCGCCGACGACGCAGACGAGGCGCTGGATGCCCGCGTCGCTGCGGAACCGCCGCGCACCATCGAGTCCACGCTGACCCCGGAGGAGTTCGCAGCCCGCCTCGCCCGCAGCGAACCCCGCCCTGCCCCGCCCGGGCCGATGGACGTCAGCCAGACGCCGTCCATGCGCGGCCTCGCCCGCGAGGGCATTGGCCCGTGGAACGTGGCGCCGTCCCCTGGCCGCTCCGTGGAGCAGGACGCGGCGGCGCGCATGACCAACATGCGCAAGTCCAACGAGAGCACCTACGACATCGAGCGGTTCGCCAAGGAGCAGCAGGGTTTGGGCATCGTGGAAGGCACCGCGCTCTCCGCCCAGAAGATGCTGGGCGCGCAGCGTTCCGACGAAGCGTTCCACCGGTGGCTGCCGGAGTACCTGTCCGAGGTGCAGAAGTGGAAGCCGCGGAACAGCGGCACCGTGGCGGAGTACGCGCAGAAGAACGGCCTGCCCCCCATCGACGAGCAGGTGGCCGTGGCCGTGCGCCGGTACGACGGCAGTGCCCGGGCCGGGGAGACGCAACTCCCCGAGGCGCTGACCGAGGTTCTCCAGAAGAACGACGACGTCATCATCCGCACCGCGCCCAAGGGCACCGACCTCAAGGACTTCAAGGACGTGTTGTCCACCAATGGTCCGCGCGTGGTGTGGATCAACGTGCCCGACGAGGCGTCCGCCAAATTGCTGGACGGCCAGGTCATGCCGCGCGTGGCCGCGATGGCGTGGAAGATGGCGCGCGAACCCACGACCAAGGCCAAGGCGGCCCGCCAACTGGCCGACGGGTTCAACAACTTCTTCGGTGGGCGCCAGATCACCTACGCCATGACGGTGGGGCGGCCCGGGTTTCAACTCAAGAACCTGACCAACATGAGCATGCGCATGCTGGCGCGCTCCGACGACGCCATGGACACGGCACCCCTGCTCCACCAGGTGCTGAACACGCCGCCCGGCAAGGCTGGCCCCGTCATCCCCGAGCTGGGCGTGTCGGCGGGCGAGGCCCACCGGATGCTGCTTGAGCAGTCCGGCATCGGCCGCGGGTTCATGGGGTCCATGGTCCGTGAGCATGAGAACCTGCCCGGCTGGAAGGCGATGGAGCGCGGTGCCGGAGCCAACGCGGGGTCCATCAACGAGGTGTTTGAGGCGACCACGGCACCGGGCCGCCAGTTCAACACGGCCACCGACGAGTTCTTCAAGGCCGCGTTCACCCCGCAGGCGAAGCGCGTGGGGGAGATGGGCACCAGCGGACTCCCGGCGCACTACACCGGCGAGGACGTGCTGCGCGCGAACCTGATGTTGCACCTGTGGCGCAAGGGGATGAAGCCGGCGGAGGCCGCCGCGGAGATGAAGGGCGCGCTGATCGACTTCTCCACGATGTCGCCTGCCACGCGCGTGCTCTCCATCGCCGCGCCGTTTGCGAACTACTACGTGGGCGCGACGGAGGGCGCGTTTGACCTTGCGCTGCGGAACCCCAAGATGTTCCGCAACCTGAACATGATCGCCAAGGCCAACCAGGCCATGGACAAGGCTGGCCGCGGCCCGCTCAACGAGAAGTTCCGCACGGCGGAGGAGGCGTTCTCAGGGCAGGCGCTGGTGCAGGACGAGAGCGGGGCGTACCACATGGTGGGCCCGGACACGCCCGGCAAGGAAACCGCGGACCTCTTTGGCATGGGCAAGAGCATCGTGAACAAGGTGCGCTCCGACACCCTGGGCGACCCGGGCGAGCGCGACATCACCGCGGTGCTGCATCCCGTGTTCAGCCAGATCTACGGGTTCTCAACGGGCAAGGAGCTCTCAACCGGCCGCTCCATCGCTGGACTCGTCGGCGGGGACTCCACGGCCGGGCAGTTCAAGAGCGTGAAGCAGAACGCCGCGATGGGCGGGACGCTCCCGGGCCAGTTGCAGTACATGCTCGACAACCCCAACAGCTCCGGCCTGCAACTCAACCGCCCGCTGGGCGCGCACCCGGAGCTCGCCGCCAGCTACCTCATGCTGGCCAACAACCCGTTCACCAGCAGGTACTTCACAGCACCGGAGCACATGCTCATCCGGCAGTTGCTGGGCATCGGCGGGAACCCGGCCGCCAACGCCGAGGAGACTGCGCGCGACCAGCGGACACGCGCGCTCAACCGCTACTTCACCGGGCTTTCCAACCAACCGGTGGACCTGCAGGCCCGGGCATTGAAGCTGTGGCTCGCTCATGAGAAAACGCTGGCGGAATCCAGTGATGCCGTGGAAGAAGGAATGCACGAACAAGGGCGCGTACGCCCACCGGAATGAGGAGGACGTGATGAAGCGACTTGTGTTTGCGTGCCTGGTGGCGACCGGCTTTGGCCTGTTCCTGACTGACCCGGCTCCGGCGGAAGCCGCCCTGCCCGTGGTGGAGATGCCCGCGATGACGGTGGCCGCGGCCATCCCGGTCATGCCGCTGGTGGAGCACGGCCCCGCCGCGGTGCCCGTGATGCCGCTGGTGCAGATGTCGCCGGGGTACAACGCGCCCATCGGGTCGTGGGCGGTGCGCCGCGCGAGCATCGACGCAACGGCTGGCAGCATCTACGACGAGCTGGGCGTGAGCGGTAACTGCTCCGTCACGATCATCCCGACGGCAAGCCAGGTGAACTTCGGTGGCAGCGACGTGGACAACAGCACCAAGTACGCCAGCATCTGCACGTCGGGTTGCGACATCACCGCCCCCATCTCGTTCGACACCAACGCGCGGTCGGTGTTCGTCCGCTCCACGTCGGGGTCGGTGACCGCAGTGTTCCTGCTTGGAAACGGGTGCTGACATGAGCGCATTGAAGAAGGCGGCGCGGGATCGTGAATGGCGATGGGCGGCAGCGTGCGTGCTGCTTGCCATCGTGGCCACCACGCAGGTTGTGTCGGCAGAATCCGTGCGGGTTGGTGGCGGTAGCGGTGGCAGCGGGATCTCGCAAGCCGCGGCGGATGCGCGTTACCTCATGCTCGACGCAAGCAATGACCCGCTTACGTCGAGTTTGGGCATTACGCAGGACACAGCCGGCACTGTCGGCATGGTTGTAACAAACTACAACGCTGACGCGGCGGCTCGCACGCGCCTTGACCTGTACTCTGAGAACGCCACCATGTGGCAAGAGTGCCGGCCTGCGGCGGCCACTGGTACTTTCCAAGACGCCACGAATGCAAACATTTGTCTGATCGGAACAGAGGAGGCATCGTCGCTTGCCATCGGCACGTTTGACGCTGCGCCGATCTACCTCGGCACGAATGACACGCTGGCCATGACGGTGGAGGCGGACCAGGACGTGCTTGTCTCATCTGGACTTGGTGTAGCGTCAAAATCCACCGTCACCCCGCCGCAGCCGACCGTAAATACGCCGCTGTACGTAGAAGGTTCAGAGGCTGGAAATGTCGGCGCATACATTTACAACAACAGCGCCGATTCAGCGGCCACCGCTACCGTTACTGCATCCACGGCGGAAACATCTGTTGCACTTTACGCAAACGACGACGGGCACGCGACGTGGCCCGGGCGCGCGGAGTTGCGAGCGAACAGTGATGCAACAGGCCTCAACATCGCCGCAGCCGCTGCAAATGGGGATATCCGGTTCATTGCAAACGCCGGCGGTGCGCTTGATACATCCGACGAGAAGGCGCGCATCAACGCCGACGGGACGACGTGCTGGGGCGCGACGTCATGCACGGAAACGATGAGCATCACCGGCACGCTGTCCGCGACGGGGAACGCGACGTTCAACGGCAATGTCGTGCTCGGCTCGGACACGGCGGACGCGGTGACGCTGAATGCGGACCTGATCACTGTCGGCAGTGACACCGTGGTGGACATCTCTACTCCGGGTACTGACGGATGGACGTTCAGCGGCGGCGACGTCGCTGTTACGACAAGCGGGAACAACGCGATCCTCAAGGTTAGGTCCACCTCCGCGAGCGGCGATGAATCTATCTATTTCTATGACAACTCCAACGTCCTAAAGGGACGCATGGGATACGCTAATGCGTCGTTCGCAGAAGCGGACATCAGAAACGTCTACGTCTTGGCGTACGACAGCGTCAAGACGATCTTCCTGCAGGAGGATGACATCGCCGCCGGCACCATCGGGTGGCAGTGGGGCGACGCGATCAGTGGGGTAGCTACGGCACTGATGACACTTGACGGCGCTGGGAATCTTGCGCTTGCTGCCGGGGCTACGCGCAGCAAGGGTACGATCACGCTTTCAGGTGGGACCGGCACTGCCACGGTTGCTTCTGGCGCTGTCTGCGTTTGCACCGACACCACAGCGGCCAACGCCGTTAAGTGCGCAGTCTCATCCACGACGCTCACTGCCACCGGAACCACCACCGACGTCATTGCCTACCATTGCCTCTGAGGACCACCACCATGCGTACCTTCCCCGCCGTCATCCTCGCCAGCACCCTGTCCGCCGCCATCACGTACGCGGCCACCAAGGCGGAGGTCCGCGAGCCGGTGTCGCCGTCGGTCATCGACTCCATCTGCGTGCAGGCGCAGCACGACGCGGTGGACGCAGGCTCCGGCCTGCCGCAGCGCCGCGCGGTCACCGGCCTCACGTTCAGCGTGCGCGGCCAGCTTGCCAGCCTGGTGGCTGACGAGCCGGCGGAGCCGGTGCGCCTCAACGGCGTGCCGTGCGTCGGCGCGTGCCGCACCAACTTCGTGAGTTGGGCGCAGACGTACGTGATGCCCACCGTGTCGTCGGCGGTGAAGCTGCCGTGACAGCCCTGCTCGCCGTGCTGGCGTCGGCGGCGGTGGGGATGGTGTTGGTGTGGTTGGCGCTGGAGGTCATGGACCGCTGGCCGTGAGAAAGGGGCGCACGTGGAACTCATCAATCTCGCAGGCGTGGTGGGCGCGGCCATCAGCGTGCTGGTGGCGTTCCTGACGTGGAGCCTGGGCCGCAACGTGGCGGCACTGGACAAGCAGCTTGAAGACGCGAAGAACCACGCGTCCAAGCAAGCGGCGGACATCGTGGACCTGCGCGTCCACCTGGCGGACTGCGTGCGCCGCGCCAGCTTTGACGAGATGAAGGCGACCATCGGGCAACTCGACGTGAAGGTCGAGCGGATCCTTGAACGGCTTGAGAACGGGAGGGTGTGACCCCATGACCGGAGCTATCCCCGTGGAACTGATCACTGGCATCGTCACCACTGCGTTCCTGTGGCTGGTGCGTGCGCTCATCGTGGTGGCCAAGGACAAGCGGGCACAGCAGGTGTTCCTCGCGGTGACGCAGGCCGGCGTGGTGGGCGCGAGCCACGCGCTGGCCGCGCTGCGCAAGAGCCTGCGGGAGGCGCAGGCGCCCACCAGCGAGGGCGGGGAGCGGATCACCCCCGCGGAGCTCCGCGGCGCCATCAAGGCGGCGGCGGACCACGGGCTCCAGTACCTGGACGCCATCGGCCTGCTGGACACGGCCATCCGCATCTACGGCGGGCGCGAGGCGGTGGCCAACGCCATCGTGGCCAAGGTCGAAACCAGCCTGGCGGAGAAGGGGTTCGACGTGTCCCCGCCACAGAAGCCGGCCCTGCCGCAATGACCCGGCTCGACTCACGCACCCAGCGGCACCTGCCGCTGGACCCGGTGGACATCATGTTCCGGTCCACGCGGGACGCGCGGAGCGCGGAGAGCGCCGACCTGGTGCTGGCGCAATTCGATGTCGGGCGCGCGCTCCGCTACCAGCGGGAACCCGGCAAGACGTTCTGCAACATCTTCGCGTGGGACGTGGCGGGCGCGTTCGGCGTGGAGCTGCCCCACTGGATCCTTGCGGACGGCACGCCCGCCAAGCCCGGCGCGGCCGGGGCCCATGAAACCCTGACCAATGAGCTCCGCGACAGGCTTGTCGCGGGTGCGTGGGGATGGAAGCCCATGGACCCGGTGCCCGCGGCGCAGAACGCCGCGCGCGGCCGGCCCACCATCGCCATCTGGAGGAACCACTCCGGGCCCGGGCACGTGGCGTGGTTGGAACCCAACAGCGACCAGGCCGACATCTACGTGGCGCAGGCCGGGGCCCTGTGCGGCCGGCACATGCCGCTGGAAACCGCGTTTGGAAAGCACCGGCTGGGGCAAGTGCTGTTTTTCGGGCAACCCTAGGCCGTGGTAGGGTGCGGTCCTGACCTTCCACCAGGAGCCCGCCCCCATGCTGAACCTCGACACCATCCGCATTGCCGCGCGCGCGATCTATGCGCGCTACCGCGCCCCCATGCTGGCCCTCAGCCTCATCGTCGGCACCATCCTTGGTGCCACCGTGGCGGAGGCGTACACGTACTCCAGCCTCTACAGCAACGCGCGTCGGCTCCACCAGATGCTCATCGAGCAGGGCTACCTGGATAACGCCACGGGCCTGGTTGGGACTGGCGGTTCCATCAGCGGCACCCTGACCGTGGCAGGCGTCGACGGTGGGACCGTCGTCATCACCAGTCGAGACAACGACACCAACAGCGATCTGGCCATCCGGCCCGGTGGCGACGGCGGGTTCACGCTGGGTGGGGCGACCACGCCTGCCATCACTCTGTCAACGGACAGCACCGGCGATGGCGAGGTCGTGCTCCCCGCCGGCAGCATCGGGGCGAGCGAGGAGACGTACGCAGGACGCGCCCAGATCGTGATCTGTGGTGACCAAGATACGGTCAACAACAACACCATCTACTACGGACCGTCCGTCACGCTCACCGCGACGGACACGGGCGGCATGGATTGCGACCTCACCGCCGCAGGAAACGCCACCGAGGCGACGGCGGACGCGCCCGCGTTTGGGGCCAAGGCGTTTCAGGTGCGTGGCATGGTGTGCCGCTCCGGCGATCAGAACGCCAGCGTCAGCTACACGCTGCGCAGTGCCGCTGCTGCCACCACGCCGTCGGTCACCTGCACCATCGCTGACAACGAAACGGATTGCGTGGCAGACATCCAGACGACCACCAACATTGCATCCGGCGCCACGGTGGCGATTGCCGCCGCCAGCACGTCCAACGTCGGGGCGGTCGGTGGCTTTGCCTGCACCATCGACATCGCCTATTGAACGTCACGGGTGCGTTGCCGAGGGGACGAAGGCAATCCCGAGGGGTACAACCCGAGGGGCGGGCTTAGGGTAACCTGGCCACATCGCGTGGTTCGAATCCACGCCCACCCGCCAAAACCATCGAGGGAACCAACCATGGTCATCAAGGTCACCGGCGAGGACGGAGTCACGCGCGAGTATGACACCGAGGTGCCGGAGCAGGCGGAGCAACTCAAGCGGTCCCTGGCTGGGAACTTCCGCATCGTCCCAACGCCAACGGACGACCCCAGCCGCTACGCGGTCAACTCCCCTCGCGGGGATGCCTGACCGTTTGCTACCCTGCCGGGCATGCCGGCACCCTTCCGCCCCCCAGAGCCCACCCCTGACGACCTCCAGCGCCGCATCCTGGAGGCGCGCCGGGCCGCGCCCACCAACCACCCGTTCCCGCAGGACGTGCCCTACGCCCAGGATCTGGGCGGGCCGCCCGCGTGGGGCATGACCCCGGAGGAGCGCGAGGAATCCCGCGGGCGCATGCTTGAGCGGAACGATACCCCCATCCAGCCCCCCACATGGGATCCCGTGGACGGCCTGGGCGCCCCGATGCTGCAGTCCCTGCTGGCCGGGGCCGGGCGCATGGCCATGCGCGGCGTGGGGAAGCAGGTGGCCCGCCAGGTGTCACCCGCGCCGGACCTCCCGCCCCTGCCCCCGCCGGAGCCGTTCTACGTCAAGCCGGACGCCC
>Ga0208644_1003664_pt1 | contig 11811 bp, 20 predicted proteins | sample VirMetDEL_Nov_18_FD_184517 | JGI IMG/M metagenome (GOLD analysis project Ga0208644, IMG submission 184517) | Aqueous microbial communities from the Delaware River and Bay under freshwater to marine salinity gradient to study organic matter... | ecosystem: Environmental > Aquatic > Marine >... | reverse complement strand
AAAACTATAACTATTTGTATTTATAACTGTTATACTAAATCCTGACGCATTTTCAAATACTGTATATGCCAATCCTCCTGGGCTACTGTCAACATTTCTAAAAACAACAGTATCAGAAGTTGATCTACCATGAGAAGGTTCTGTAACTGTTACAATAGATGATCCAGAAGTTAGACTTAATGGATTTCCAGGTAATAAATTTGGAACAGCTGGCTCAACTCTATCCGGTCTAGCTTGAGGTAAACCTTGTGGGTCAGCTCCATGTGGCTTTGGTTCTAATTGTGGTTGCTTCGGTTCAAATTCAGAAACGTGAACTCTAGACCCATTCCATTCTGTAACCATTTCTGTATATGGAAATGCCATACCTGAACGATCAGATATAAATTGTGCGTATTTACCTCTACTAAAATTTGCCATTATACACTCGGATAATAAGTTTTAGGTGTTATGTAAGTACTTGACGATGAACCATCTTGAGTTAAAGCTCTGTTTAATTCATCTTCATATAACATTTTTAAATTTTGAATTCTTTCAGGTGCAAACTTAATTGCAAGATAATAAGATAAACCTGCTAACATACAAGGTACAAATCTATAAGGTACATCTGCATCATTATTATAGTCTCCTGCATCTTGGATTCTTTTTGCATAATAGTAATTAATAAAATTACCTGCCTGTGACGAACCTGGAGTTTGATATAAAGTGATAGTTACCTTATCAATAAATCTTTGTACAAAATATTGAGACGGAACTCCTTGTGAAGTTTTATTAGAAAGGCCTTGATATGTCGATCTATCAATTTTTGTAAGTGGAGTATCTACATTAGAAGCTCTGTAACTTGCTTCAAGAATATCATCTACACCATAAACAGCTGTTGCATCAGATGTTCCATCTGACGTTGATCTGTACATAGTATAAGTTGCTTGACCACTAACTAATGTGATGTTGTTATTTGCAACTTCCCAATAATGTAAACCTCTATTAGCCCATTCTTGAAACATTATGTTTAAAGAACGTCTTGCTCCTTTTAATTGGTAACCGGATACTCCTTGTATACCAATTCTTTCATAAGACTCTTCTATTATATCTGAAATAGAAAAACCTTTCTCGAAAGTTACTGTTCCCGAGGTAGTATTAGCCATCTAACCTCCTAGTTTGCTGTTAAATTAGGTCCAGAAAATTTATCTGTTAATAATGTGTATGCTGCAATATTAGTTTTAGTTTTACAATAAATACCTTTTGGAAATAATATCCCATCTTCCGGAAACGAAAGATTGATAACATCTCCACTTGGAACATCTCCAATAAATAAAGTTGTACCAGTATTTGAAGTTGTACTTAATTCTAAAACACCTGCACCTACACTATCAGAAGCAATAATAATTCCTCTTAGTCTTATTGGTTGTGCAACGATAGCTGTTGCGCCAGCTGCTGCTGTAGATCTTGTTGCTTGTATATCGCCTTTACTTGCCATATTTTTTTCTCCTAAATTTTAGGAGCTCCCGAAGGAGCTCCATAATTTTACTATGCAGTTACTGCTGCACCAGTAGTTACATCAATCCAAACTGATCCATTACCGTAGCAAAGAGATCCAGTTAAAGATGCTCCTGCTGCGTTAGAAACATAGATAATCTTTCCAGCAGTAGCTGTTAAAGATGCTGTTTGAGCAACAGTGTATGAAGGTGCAAGAAAACCATTATCTGATTTTACTGGACCTGAAAAAGTAGTTTGTGCCATTTTTTTATCCTCCTAGTTATTTCCGCATAGTCTCTAGGCCGTCGACTATACTCGTCTATGCAGAATTTAATTGTATAGTAATGATTTTATATATTAGATTTTAATGAAGTGCAAGAGAGTTTGTAGTGGAGTTAACGTTTTCCAGCGATTTAGTAGCGTTTTAATTAAGTAGCTACTGAAACTTGTGGTGCAGCATCTTCTACTTTATTCATTAAGTTAGCTTCTTTAGCTTCTGCCATCTTAATATGATTGATAACTTCTTTTATTTTATTATCAATCCTAACCATATCGAGAGTATATCTACCCTCGTCGTTATAGTGCTGCTCCCATTGTAGTTCTAAGCCCCTCTTCTGTTTGTAAAGGGATTGAACGTGTGTTTGCATCATTAACCTCCTCATAGGTTATCCAAGTTTTACTTAAATTGTAAAATTGGCTTGCTTCCCATACTATATCATTTTGTCCCAGTTTGTCAACAATAGCATTATTGAATGCCTCTTCATTGTCAGCACAAGTTATTTCAAATTTTGTGTAATAGCCTCTGGACCTAATTTGTATGAGATATTTTTTCATGAGTTCTTCCTTTCTATCAAAAAGAATGGGCCCAGTAAAGGGCCCATTCGGTATGCTTTGCTTAAGAATTAAGCACCTTCTGATGCGAAGATACCTCTAAAGTCAGAAACTCCAAATGAGTATCTTTCTCTAGCTTTGTATCTAACGTTACCAGTATCGAAGTCACCTTCCATCTTAGTTGTGATAGGCGATCTTTCGAAGTACTTCATTCCATTAGGCACATCTGTAATGATGTAGAACGCATCAGTATCAGTTAAGAAATTGTTAACCACATAACCTTGTGGAATCATTCCCATAGATTTAACTGCGTTGATATCATTGTCAGCTGTTCCAACTCTTTGAGCAGACTTCATTAATCTCTCTGCAGTGAATTGTAATTCACTAGGAATAATCATTTTTATTCCTTTTGCAGCGATTTTAAGACCTCTCTCATCTGTCATTGCAGCGATGTCGATTAAACATTGCTCTAATGAAGTTTCGTTAAGGTCAGCTTGAGTTGCTAAAGTGTTAGCTACTGTACCAGCAACTGTTGGGTGAGCAGTGTTAAATAAAGAAACACCGTCTCCAGAGTCGAAGTTATCAGTAGATGGTAATCCTTGAATTAAAGGATTAACAGCTTTAACTTGTTTTGTTTGTGCCATACTTCTTGCCAACGCTTTTGTGTATCTCGAAGCTAATCTGTCATACAAGTTGTCTTCAATCGCTTCTTCAGTGATTGAAAATGCAAGAGCGATAGTTTCATGAGTGTATCTAGCTGTGTATGTCTCTTGAGCATTGTCAAAAGTAACGCCAGAACCTTCAGGTTTAACTTGCGCATTGCCAAATCCAGATAACATTACTTCTTCTTCAAAAGCTCTGTCAGAAGTTTCCTTCGTATAGATTTGTTCGTGTTGGTTGTCGTATTGTTTGTATTCCAGGCCGAATAGTGCATTCAATCCTGGCTCTAGTTCTTTAACTAGTTGCGATCGTGATATAGCCATAATTTATCCTCCTATTATATGCCCGCTGTTTGTTTTAAGAAATGCTCATTGATAGATACAACAACATTAGCGTTAGCGCCAAATGCGTTATCAACTTCTTTTGAGATTCCAATTATTTTGAACTGAGCTGCAGTTGCTGCCATTGTAGCAGATAACTCAACATTAGATACACCATCGCTTGCAGAACCTGCAGAATATGTATCCATGTCAGCACAGTTACCAATGTTAGTTTGCGCAACTGTACCAGCTGATTGTATTTCAAACCTCTCATAAGGATCATCACTTACGAATCCAACGATGTCTGTTGCAGCGTTTGATCCAGCTAAGTAATTAGCCCATGTAGGTTTGTTAGTTGATGCGTCAGTATAGAATACTCCGTTTAAAGATCCTAATAAAGCACTTCCAACAGTTCCAACTACTAATTCACCATCTGAATCCAGCATAACTGGGTCGCCGTGGTAAATTGCAGATGAACTTGCTGCAATGCTGTACTCGGATAAACCTTGAGCGTCTCTATTTTGACCAACTTTACCGATTGCTTTCAATCCGAAAGCAGCGTCTTTGTTTGCCATGTTTTTTCTCCTAAGTTTATAAGTTAATTCGTTGGTTAGGAATTACTAAAATATTAGTTTTTCTTCGTACCACCGAAAGTTACACGAGTCTGCCTGTCAACATTGATAGGCATACTTGGATGCTCTTCCTTCAGTAGATCGTTATTTACTGCTTCATCTTGCTCAATACCTTGCTTAGCATAGTATTCAGCTCTAGACTTTGCGATCTCTTCTGGTACTCTAGCGAGCACTAGGCCACCAACTCCGATCACTCCCTTGTATTTGCCGTCTTCGACAACTGGGTAATCTGAATCTGGGTATTCATCGGCTCTTACTAACTCATAACCAGATCTTAATCGTCCAGCTACGTTCTTAGTGTCCTGAAAGCCCATAGACTCAGCTCTTAACCATCTGTGTCTAAATCCTGCCGGCGCAGGGGGTGCATCTAAAGATGACGGTGGAGTCCAGACTTTTTTTCGAGCTTCTTTTTCTCTAGTCTGACTCGCACGAGAAGTTCTTGTTTCGTTTTCATTACTCATATGCTTATATCTCCTTCGTGTTTAATTGTTTCGCATATTCTTCAAGTGGCACACCTAATTTTTTAGCAATTGCTACTTGTGAAGGTGTGAGTTTCACGGTTTTGCGACCTGTCTTACTACTTCTGTTGGCCGAAGCAACAACTTGTGTAGGTCTAACTGTCGATTTAGTTTCTACTTTACCAAATTTATGCGGGAATTCAAGTCTTATTCTTTTATCTATTTCAGAATAATACTCATCCGATTGTGGGTCATAACCTTCTTCTTCAACTAGCTTTTTATGCAAGCCAAATGCTGTATAGGTCATAGCTTCATCTTGACCAAACCATTCATTTTTAGACGCCCAAGTCTGTGCTTTAGGGTCTGGATTAACAGTTTGCTCTTGATTTTGTTGAATCTGAGGCTGTTTTACCTCAACTTCCTTAGATTCAGTAGTTTGTTTAGACTTGATTTCAGAAAGTTTTGCTTCTTCATAACCTAATCTTGAGATTTCGGTAGTAGCAGCTATCTCAGCTTTTAGATCTCCATCTTCTCTAGCTTTAGCTAATTTACTAGTCGCAGCTTCTAAAGATGATTTAATCCTATTTTCCATTTCAGATACATAACCTGTATCTAATTTAGAAAATCTAGCTTGAAGTTTTTCTTGATCAGCTTTGATACTTTTTGCGTAATCGATAGCAGCTTTTTCTCTTCTTTCTGCTTCACGCATTTTTTTAGTTAGTTTAGCTATTCTTTTTTTTACTCCGTCTGAATAGTCTTCTAATTCTTTTTTCTTTTCTTCTGTTCCTTGGTCCGTGGTTTCTTCTGCTTGAACAGTAGGCTGCTCATCAGATTTCTCAGTTGAATCATTGGACTCAACACTGTTTTCATTATTTTCATTTGATACCTCTACTTCTGGTGTTTCAGTTTTTTCTGCTTCTGGTAATTCAACCTCGGCTCCTGGGCCAGATGTATCTATATCAACTGTTTTTGCTTCTTCTTGCATAGTATCTCCTATGGTTTATTAAAATTGGTGAAAAATATCTTCAGGGTTTTTCACCGTTGCTAAAACTTCATCATCATTGAGAAGTCTAACTTCGCCCCCATCTATTAGAATTCGGCTTCCTGCATATCTTGCAAAGATAACCCAATCCCCGACCTTGCACCAAGGACCTTCAGGAAATTTTCCTTTGTCATAACAATGTGGTCCCATTGCAAGTACTAAACCACAAGTCGATGCTACTTGTGATCTCTCTATCGATTCGTCAGCTAGATAAATTCCACCTTTAGTTTTTTCCTTCATCTTAAATGGTAGAATCAACATTCTCCATCCAGTTGGATTTGGAAGTTTATCTTTTTCTGTTTTGGATAAGTCTTTTTGTTTTACTGTGTCTTTATGTGATTTGTATTTTTCTTCCAAAGCGTTTCTATGCTTTGGGACCTCGTTCGAGGTTGATAACGTTTCGTCCTTGCTCATCTTTTTGCTCCTTTATGTTTAGCAGGTTAGAGATTTCCTGTGATATATATTGGTAGGCGTGTGCCTGTCCTAACATATACTTGTATTTTTCCATATTGTCAACACCTCCTGATATCAGGGTATCTCCAATATTTTGATATCTATCTTTTAGTAACTTCTGTATTTTTTGTATTACGATTATATCGTCTGGTTGTTGTGCCATATTTTACCTTTCTTGATTGTTATATTAATTTCTATCATATAGAGGCTTATCCACTGCACCTCCAGTGGCAAACATATTTTTTATTTTAGTTAGATAGCCTTTTTCTTCTTTACCAAATTTCTCTTTATATTCTTCAACAGCTTCTCCATAAATCTTATAAGCATCTTTTGGACGAACAAATTTAGGTAACTGAGGGTCTAATTCTGGAAAAAATTCTTTATCTAAGAATCTCATAAACGTTTCTTCTTTTATTCCATATTTATTTATTATGTCTCTAAATTCAGGTTTAGTCATAATTTGGTGTCTTGACTCATGAAGTATTGTTAAAATTTTATCTAAGTCTCCAGGTTCTTTTCCTGTTTTTACTGGTTCCTGTAAAATAGCAAGTGGGATTTTTCCTTTTTCCATTTTTTTTAAAAAGGTAGCTTCTGGAGAATATACACTGTCTATTTTTCTTTGTTTCATATATTCTTCCATATCATCAGTTTCTTTAGTTCTAGTTGGTGTAAATCCTTTGTAGTTGTATTCCCCTGATTTATCCATTGCTATGTAAGAAAGATCGTCTGGATTAAAATATTTTGCTCCAGGGTCTCTTTCTAAATATTTTTGTAAACTAGCATAATATTCATCATCTGCTATTTTAGACATTTGTTTTTTTAAATCTTCTATTCCAGCCATTAGCAATTCCATTTTCTTAAAGATTTATTAATTCTTGAATTAGGATCTCTTGCCGTCTTTGCTGACGTCAATCGTTTCTTCATTCCTTTCATACGAGCGCAAAAAGATTTTCTTCTGTTTGCAGCTTTCGATCCTTTTTTTAATTTAGAAGGTTTAGTAGTAACAGCCATAGATAATTTAGAACCAGGATTTGCTCTTCTGTAAGATGCAATACCTTTTCTATTTAATCCACCCGATGCAGACTTACCTTCTTTTCTTTGCCAAGCCGGAGTTGCTTTTCCTCCTTTGGCTAGTCTTTGAGGAACTTCTTGTCCTCTAGGATAAGGAACATTCATCTCTAACTGATCAAATATTTTAGGAGAACCTTTTTGTAAAAATGCTCTGCCATATCCCTTTTTTGCTATCATTTTTTCTTCTTTAGTTGTTTTTTATGAACTAAATATTTACTTGATGCTGTGTGTGTTTTACCAGACATAAGTCTACCTTTGTTATCTTTATGTGTGGCTCCTTTATATTCTTTTCCACTTTTAAAATAATGTTTTACACCTTTAGCCATATTATTTTTTCTTCTTTTTAGGAAAACCAGCTTTCATATTTGCATATGCTTTAGCTGATATAGTTGATTTAGACTTAGGTCTCGATATACCTAATTTTTTTCTACGATTAATGTTAGCCCATAGGCCAGGTTTCTTTTTAGTTGCCATTAGTTACCTCTTCTCGCTTTGCCCCAACCAGTTAATTGAGCGCATTTCTTTTTCATAACTTTTCCACCATCTTTGTAGCCCATAATTTTTTTAGCTACTTTTGGATTTTTCTTAGCTAAAGAATTCATACCTTTGTTAGGATATTTTGTAGTTTCTTTTTTCATATTATTTCTCCTTATTTATTTTTATTCATATTTATAATATCTGTAGCCTTAAGTCCATAAATTGCTGCAACTACTGACGCCCATAAACCAACTATCCACCAGGGCATCTCTTGTAATTTTTGAAAATAGAGGTCAATCTTTTGTTGCATCTTTTCATCTTCAGCAAAAACAGAATATGCTAATAAAAATAATGGTGACGATAGAACTAAAAGTACAAATTCGTCTTTCCAATCACCTTTTTGATTCTCTGCGATCTTACCAGTGTACTCAATCTCTCCACGTTTCATTTTTTCTACGTGAAGTAGCTTTGCTTCTGATAAAGCAACATCAGCGGCCTTCTTGTTTTTGTAAATTTCAAGACCTGCTTTAAAACCAGAACCTAATAAACCCCATGGAATCATTATTTTTTCTTTTTTTTAGACATTTTAGCTTCAGAAAGAGCTATAGCAATAGCTTGTTTAGGATTTTTTACAATTTTTTTTGATTTACCGCTATGAAGTTTTCCTTTTTTGAATTCTCTCATAACTTTTGCTACTTTTTTTTGACCTTTTTTCATTACATTCCTCCTTTTTTACCTAGTTCTTGCTTTGCAAGTGATGTAGCTGCTCTTAATTCAGCTAAATCTTCGTTTTGTTGTAGTTTTTCTTGTTGATTCATTTGATTCATCATTGCTCTCATCTTATCTAGGTTAAGTCTCTCTTCGTTTTCTTGTTTCTTACGAAGATTTTCTTGTGCTCTTAGATCAAGCTCTCTAGATTTTAAGTTAGCAATTGGATCATTTCCATAATCACCAGAAATTTTCTTCTCTTCATTCATGAATTCATCCATCATCTCAGCAATCAACACAGCTTTTCTAGATTCGATCTGCATATTTAATTGCATAACCATTTGTTGCATTTGTGGATTTTGCATTGCAGCTGGGTTTTGTTGCATTGCTTGTAATTGTATGATCTGTTGAGAGAATTCCATTTCAACTTGTTCCAAAGCCATCAAAGAAATATGTTCAAAAATATTTTTCTCTAATGATGCAGTGATGATTGGATTATTTTTTGCAAAATTAGTAGACATAAAACTCATATGCGCTGTTATGTGAGCTCTATGATCTTGTCCTTTGAATGCTTGAAAAGGTTGTCCAGATAAAGCATCAATATGTTCTAATGCTGGATCTTTTGGCATTGGTTGAGGTGGTTTCTTTAAAATTAAATCTACATTTTTAACACCAATTGCTTCATACATATTTCTATATGCTTCATATAGATTATGAATTTGTGGATTAGATTGTGCTAATTGTAATTCTGTTTGAGCCATTGATATTCTTTGTGTTTGAGAAAATATATTTGGATCAGCTACTGGAATAACATCTACTTTATCATCAAAGTCTGCTTGTTTAATCATTCTCTCTCCACCCACTACGTCATATGGATATTCTTGTGGTAAGTATAATTTAAATACTCTTGATAATAATCTAAATTCTTGTTTCAGAGCAGCATATAGTCTTTTATGAATTGCAGACATTGTTCTGCTTCCTCTTTCAAGCAACGCAACTGTCGTACCCACTGCGGCTTGTTGATTACCCTCTCCTACCTGCATATCAGCTATAGATGCGAAACGCTGACCGGCTTGTACTACGACACCCATAAGATTAAGAAGTGTTGCACTTGGTTCCTTAAAAGGAAGAGTCATAAATGCATCTCGGATATTTCCTCCAGGTGCATCCACATCTCTAAACTCTCCAGGTTGAATAGATTGTGCATCATCTCTAATTCTGATTCCTCTTTGCTTAAATCCAGCAGGTAAATTTGATAATGTTCCTGCATCTAATAATGATCTTAATGCAGCAGTTGCCGTACGAGACAATCCACCGATCATATGAATTAAACCAAAGCCATAGAAACCTAGACCAGGTAAAAATTTAAAGTGTACAAAATATTGAATCTTACTACGTTTAGTATCACCTATTTCGTAGTTTCTTCTAATTGATAAAATTGAACGAGAGTTTTCTTCTATCGTTACAATGTATGGTAGCTTAATACCAGTTATTTCCCCATTGGGACCTCGATCTTCAAAACCCTCTAGATCAAGATTAACATGACATTCAAGTAGTGTGAATACATTATCGTTCTTAGAACTTGTTGTTCCTTCTAATTCATGTTCTTTTTTTTCTAAATCTGTTTCATTTAAATAACCTGGTGTTAATTCAATATCTCTATAGAAACCAGTTACTTGTTGTTTTCTTAAATCATTTTCAGAAATTTTAATTCGATGAATAATTGATTCCGCATCATCTAATGAGGTAGCTGTATACGGAACAATTAAATCATCTGCAGGTACGAACTTAGAAACAGCTCGTCCTAATAAATCATCATAATAAACTTTTTTAAAAGCTGATCCTGATAATGGTAAATAAAATAACATTTGATCAAACTCTGGTTCATACTCTTTCATCTGATCCATAATTTGATAATTCATAAACTCTTTAACTCTCTTAGCTTGGTTTTCTCTCTCAGGAGTTACTGCACCAATAACTTGAGTTCTCACAGGTCCTTGAGCCGGGAGCAATTCTTTATAAGCCAAGGCTTGGAATTGAGTAACCGCTTCTGCTAGAACAGGATGTGTTGCACCACTTGCTCCTTGGAATGGTTCTGTCTTCTGTTCATATTTGAATCCTAGTAAATCTAAACCTTGAGTGTAAGCTCTTTCCCAATCTTGTCTTGAAGATTTGTACTCCATGTAGTTTGAAGTGAGTTCTGAACCAAGAGGCATCAATATTTCCTCTGGTAATAATTCAGCCAAGTTATCATAATGATTTTGACTTTGTGCCTGGTTGAAGGCTCCTGGTTCAAAATTAATTTCTACACCACCATCTTCTAATTCAGTGATTTCTGTCTCACCTTGATCAGGAATGGTTTCTTGTAATTCTATATTTTGTTCTAAAGATTTTTCAGGTGAATCTATTTCAATAGATTGCTTAACGTTTGGTAGCGCCTTGTCTATTTCTGCCATGTGATTTTTTCTCCAGTTTTACATCTTTAACAGTATTATACTCAATATTCAAGCCTTGAGATTCAGGCCCTGATTCAGGTGGTACCGTCTCAGTTAGTTTCTTTTTAAGGTTTTTATAATAGTTTGGGTGTCTCCATACAAATGTCATTACCAGTAATAGCTCCTTTTTCTTTTGGTTGTAGGCTCATCTTTATAGTCTTCAGGGTGCATTATCAACCCTCCTTGTCTAAATCTCAACAGAGCCTGTGTCATTGAGTCTACAAGGTCATCATGATCTCCAAATGGAAAAGCAGCACATTCCTCAATTACTTCTTGAGCATATGTTTTATCTTTAGGTGCCCATATCATTCCAGACTCAAACAAAGGAGCAACCGCATTTACACGGCTGTGTTTATCGTTGCCTTTGGAAGGGGAAAAATTGACAACAGGGATGCCCATTTGTCTGAGTTCGTATGTAAGAGGTAAACCTGATGCTTTAGCTTCAATCAATACAGTTTCAGGTTGCCAATAATCATATTGTTCTTTGGCTACTCTTCTTAAGTCTGGAAATTCTAATCGTTCTTTAACAGCATCCAATAAAATTAATTGTTGAGGACTATCTTCATTTTCTTGAAAGATTCCCCAAGTTGTAATCGCGGAAAAGTCTGCTGTCTCTTTCTTCATAAATGCTGTATCGTAAGATTGTATCACGTGTTGTAGTTGAGGTAAATAATTTTTATTCCAATCTTTCCACCACTCACGTTTTATGATTGCGCCTTCTTCTGAAGTTGGATCTTGCATGTATTGTGCTGACCACTTAGATACACCTGCAGAAGCTTTAACAGCTTCTAATGCTTCAAGGCTCCAATACTCTGGCCATACTGGTTGACCACTTGGTAAGATTGCAGGAAATTCAATTACTTCCCATTGATCTGCTTTTTCTTCTTTTGCTGCAGCATTAACTAATTGTGCAGTTAGATCTTTTGTTGACCATCTTGTCATTACCAAAACAATTCTTCCACCAGGTTGTAAACGCTGACGTGGACCTGATGTATACCATTCATATGCTTTTTCAAAAGCAGTTGGAGAATAGACATCTTGTTCAGAATGTGGATCGTCGATAATTAATAAATCAGCACCTCTCCCGGTTACCGCACCTTGGACACCGACAGCAAAGTATTCACCACCTTGATCCGTTTCCCAACGACCTGCGGCTTTTGAATCTTCTCTTAATCTTGTTTTAAATAAATC
>Ga0208644_1003662_pt1 | contig 11816 bp, 10 predicted proteins | sample VirMetDEL_Nov_18_FD_184517 | JGI IMG/M metagenome (GOLD analysis project Ga0208644, IMG submission 184517) | Aqueous microbial communities from the Delaware River and Bay under freshwater to marine salinity gradient to study organic matter... | ecosystem: Environmental > Aquatic > Marine >... | reverse complement strand
GGTCACGACATCAAGCTATGTCGATGCAAGCTCATACCGGGTAGGCAATACGTCTGTTATTGATAACAGTAGAAACCTTGAGAATATCGGCAACATTACGCTAACCGGCACTGTTGATGGTCGGGACGTTGCCGCTGACGGCACCAAGCTAGATGGAATCGCGGCTGGTGCTGAGGTAAACGCTGTAGATAGCGTAAACACGCAAACAGGTGCGGTTGTTCTTGACGCGGATGACATTGACGACAGCACAACTACACATAAATTTACTACAGCCAGCGATATCTCTAAATTAGCAGGCATCGAAGCTGGCGCAGACGTAACAGACACGGCCAATGTTACAGCCGCTGGCGCTGTAATGGACTCAGAGCTTACCAGCGAGGCAAGTGTAAAAGCGCTAAACCAGGGCGTAGCTACTACTGATAGCCCCACATTTGCCGGCCTAGACGTAGGCGCTGTTAGCTATGCAGCCACAGACGGCACTGATGGACAGGTGCTAACTACTGATGGCTCAGGAAGTGCAACGTTTGAAGACCTGCCTGCAGGCACATACCTAAACGTCAAGGACTTTGGCGCTACAGGTGACGGCACAACCGACGATACGAACGCTATACAGGATGCCATCAACTACGCTTCTCATAACACTGAAGCTGATGGAGGGGGTAAGCACAATCAAACCATTTTCTTCCCTGATGGTCATTACAAGTACACTGTGCTGCGCACTTACTACGACCCTACTGACAACCCGGACTATAGCCAAGACATCTCTGACGGCCGCTTAATATTTCGTGGCACAGGCCGACTGGCTATTACAGATTTGGAGAGCTATGACGGGACGTCTACGGGAAGCAATAATTCGGCTGACAAAAGGCTTACTGGCGCTGTTTTAGAGTCTACTGGGGCCGGCCTAATCGTAGATCCTACTAATCAACAGGGGCCTGCTGGCGGCAACTACGGTAATGCCAGGAACTTTGTAGCTAAAGACATCACCTTTATTGCAGATAACACAGGCCAAATAATTGAGGCTAAAAGCTGTCCCGGACTCACTTTTGATCACTGCAGCTTTCTGCAGTTAGGTACTGGTAGCGGTATTGTGGCTAGGAACTGCTGGTTCTTTACCTTTAACCAATGCTTTTTGGTCGGGCAAAGCGCTGGAGACGGTATTTCGTCTGAGTTCTTAGATGGGCCGGTCGTTGAGTCTGGTGACTTCGCTGGGCTATGGACAGTAAAAAGCTCAATGATTGAAGGCTTTGACAACGGTATTCATTGGACTGGCGGTAAAGTTTCAAACTTTGCGGTTAAGGACTCTGCAATACAAGACTCTGCGACATATGGAATTTATGCAGACGACAGCGTAAACACTAATTCGCAAATACAACAAATGACGTTAGATAACGTTTATTTTGAAGCGATAACCGCGACACCAGCGTCTTTCATTAAAAGTAGCAATGACTCTATCGATCAGCTTTATATGCAGTCGTGTTTTATGCTCGGTGGTGGAAACAACAGTGGTGTTGCTACCGCAAGGATAACAGGCGCGCATATCGACTTGGGGCAGCCCTCAACTGTCGATATACATAACACCAGGGTGTTTCGTCCGCCAACTACTTTCTTGCATATCGAAGCGCTTCAAACAGGCCAAAAAACTGTAGGAACAGTAAGCAACACGTCATTTATACATGACGCTACCGATTTTACTAATTACACAACGCCTATTTATTTAGTAACAAAAGGGTCTACTGCAGCCCTTCCAAAACTAGAAAACAACATCGTTTCTGGGTTAGGAGGAATTCATGAAGCGCAAAAGACTTTTCAGCTTTATGAATCTTCTGATGAAAAAATTCCTAGCTCTATAGACCCAGTAACGGGCGCCACCGTGTCTCCAAGGCTTAGTATTGGAGCGCAAGGCAAAAGAAACGTTGGCGCAACAACGTACCTTGCTGTAACCGAAGAAACGTATACCGAATATGTAACAACAACATCAGGGGCTAAGGTTTTTCTTGCCAATGATGGCAAGACTCCTGAAGGTAGGCTGTTGGTTGTTAAAAACAGCAATGACAGCACACAAAACATTAGCTTTAGAAATCAACCGGCTTTTGAAAGCTCTGAAATTGTCTCTGTAACGCCGGGTAGCACAGCGTTTTTAGTTTTTACAAAAGACACGGAGCAATTTACAGGCACAGGAAATCAGACGTACACATATACCTTTGATAGCCCCTCTGACGACGACCTGCTTTTTGTTTATATTAACGGGGAACTGGAGCCTTTTGCCTCATCGACCTCTAGTGATCCACTTGGCGAGGCGACTTACACTGTAAACCTCACCAACAAAACGATTACTTTTGATTCTGGCGCGGAACCTGCGAGCGGCGATAAAGTAGTAATTGCTCAATACAGCTACAAGCTAATAGGTGTTTTCTCAGAATCTGCAGGAAGCGCAGGCGATATTACAGGCGTTACTGCTGGCACAGGTTTAACCGGCGGCGGCACAAGCGGCTCAGTCACGCTAAACGTCAGTGATTTAACAGTGTCTGAGTTAGCTGCAGACTCGTTACAGACAAGTTCGGAGTCGTTCTCTGATTCAGACACAGCTCTGATGACGGCAGCGGCAATTAACGATCGAATAGAGTCTTTCGGTTACACCACAAACACAGGCGACATTACAGGAGTAACTGCAGGTACTGGTTTGACAGGTGGTGGAGCTTCCGGGGCTGTTACTTTAAACGTGAACACTGGTGCGGTAGCAAACGGAGCTACTACTATACCGACTGGTGACCAGGTATATGACTTTGTTATCGCTCAAGGCTACACCAGCAACACAGGCGACATTACAGGCGTCACTGCTGGTACAGGCTTAACTGGTGGCGGCGCTTCTGGCAGCGTAACCCTAAATGTAAACACAGGCGCCGTATCCAATGGAGCGGCAACGATTCCTACGGGCGATCAAGTTTACGACTTTGTTATTGCTCAAGGCTACACAACAAACACAGGTGATATTACCGGTGTAACGGCTGGTGACGGTTTGAGTGGGGGCGCTACCTCAGGCAACGCCACACTAGCTGTAGATAGCACAGTGGCAAGGACTACCGGCGACACCTTTACTGGAAGCGTTACTTTTGACGATGTAGTTCGACTAACGGAGACAACTGATGCGTCTCTTACATCTACTGGGCATGCTTTCCAAATAGGACCATCAAGCGGAGTTAATATTGCCGCAGATAACAACGAAATAATGGCGAGAGACAACGGCGCCGCCTCGTTATTGCTATTAAACAAAGATGGTGGTGCTGTTTCGGTTAATAACGTAGAAATTACCGGTACTAAGATTGGGCAATGGAACACAGCATACAGCTGGGGCGATCACAGCACTGCAGGTTACACATCTAATGTTGGAGATATTACAAACGTCACAGCAGGTACAGGTTTAACAGGTGGCGGTGCCTCTGGCTCTGTCACCCTGAACGTTAACACTGGGGCTGTTGCAAATGGGGCTACTACTATCCCAACGGGTGACCAAGTATACGACTTTGTTATTGCTCAAGGCTACACCAGTAACACTGGTGACATCACTAACGTTACTGCAGGTACAGGTCTATCAGGAGGCGGTGCTTCCGGTAGTGTAACACTTAACGTAGACCTGTCAGAGCTAACTGACATGACAGCGACAATGGTTGGCACGGACGAGTTCATCGTTTTAGATGCCGGCGCTGATCGCAGGAAGGCTGCTAACGAGATCGGCCTTAGCGTATTTAATAATGATTCAGGATTCACAAGTAACGTAGGCGACATCACTGCAGTAACGGCAGGAACGAGCTTAAGTGGGGGCGGCACAAGCGGCAGCGTGACACTAAACGTAGCTACACCTACTGACGCACCTGCTTCATGGAACGATGTGGTTGCATGGAATAGCGCTTTAATTAAAGACGCAGCCGTCGAGATTCATGGCTCTGGTTATCTTAGAGCTACGTATCTCAACATGACCCACAGTGTTGGAACGCGTAATTCAGATACAGTCTTCTACAGTTCGACAGACGACTTCATTCGCAAGACTAACGCTACTGGCATGCGGTCTTCTTTAAATGTGCCTACTCGCACGGGCGGAGACGCTAGTGGCACATGGGGCATCAATATTACCGGGTCGGCGGCTACGCTAGACGGCATTGATTCGTCGCAATTCTTACGCTCGGACGTAAGCGACTATGTCGCCGCAGGCAGGAAAATTACATTTAATTCGAATGCGGCAATTAATACAACATCCGGAGATCAAGCATCACTAGAGGTCTATCAAGCTACTTCCGGCGCAGATGCCTTTATGCAGTTCCACGTAGGCAGCGATTACGCTGTTTACTTTGGCCTTGATGGAGGCACAAATGACCTTGCTGTCGGCGGATGGTCAATGGGGGCAAATAGCTACAAAGTTTGGCACCAAGGCAACGACGGCTCTGGCTCTGGTCTAGACGCTGACACTCTAGATGGTCAACACGGATCATATTACTACCCAGCCTCTAACCCGAATGGCTACACATCAAACAGCGGAGACATCACTGCAGTAACTGCAGGGACCGGCCTTTCTGGTGGCGGCTCTTCCGGTAGTGTGACACTTAACGTAGACCTATCAGAACTGACTGACATGACAGCAGCTATGGTTGGAACCGATGAGTTCATTGTTTTGGACGCAGGTGCTGATCGTAGAAAAGCAGCTAATGAAATTCCTTTAAGCATCTTCAATAACGACTCAGGCTTTACGAGCAACGCAGGTGACATTACTGCGGTCACTGCCGGTAACGGTTTATCTGGAGGCGGCACTTCAGGATCTGTAACCCTTAACGTCGGAGCAGGCTCGGGTATTTCTGTTGCTGCGAATACCGTGGCCGTTGATAGCACCGTTTGTCGAACAAACAGCCAAATAGAAATGGCTGCTGCACTCGACATGAACAACAACCCCATTTATGGCGTTGATGCAATCTACCACCACGGTGACACCAATACCTATATGAATTTCGTGTCTTCGGATACGTGGCGTGTCGTAACGGCGGGAGTAGAAGCATTAAGAATAAACTCTAACCGGGCCGCGTTGTTCCATACCACTAATGAAGACCCGGTTGGTATTAACGACTCAGGAGCTTCAATATTAAATAACGGCAGAATCAAGTTACACTGCACGTCTGGGAACGATCCTCTCGTTGTGGGAACAAATACAAACAGCACTGGCGTTTCTTTTTGGTATCACAATGGCTCTTCTGCCTCAAAAAGAGGAAACATATTAATAACCTCAGGCGGCGTCTCATACAACAATCTTTCGGATGAGCGCGCAAAGGAGAATATCGTAGACGCGCCCTCCGCCTCTAACGACATCGACGCTATTCGGATACGCTCTTTCAATTACAAGGGTGACGATACACACATAAAATATGGCGTAATTGCTCAGGAGCTAAACACTGTTGCTCCCGAAGTTGTGCATATTCCAGACGACCCAGAGGAAATGGCAGGCGTAGACTACTCAAAGCTGGTGCCTATGCTTGTAAAAGAAATTCAATCACTGCGTAAGCGAGTAGCGCAACTTGAAGGAGAAATATAATGGTTACTTGGCGAATTATACAGCTTGAGTACAACGTAAATGACGGGGGCGTTTTGGCCGTCCATTGGTCTGCTGCAACCGACCAAGCTATGGTTAATGACGAGCCATATGTAGAAAAAGCATATGGCGTTTGCAGTCTTGTTTATGACGCTTCTGATGAAAACTTTATTCCTTTAAATGATTTAACGGAACAAGTTGTTTTAGGGTGGGTTTGGGATCAAGACATAGGAAATGTTGATAAACAGGCGACTGAGCAGCTTGTAGAAGAAAAGCTGGCGGAAAAGGTTTCACCAACAATCGAAACTGGCCTCCCTTGGGCTTAATTAGGGGTTAAACGTGGCTACAATCCTATCATCAGCAGTAACTATTCCGGCAAATTACGTGGCCGATGGTTATGTGCTGGATGGCAACGAGTTCGCGGAGCAAGGATATATAGAGGATATTCGCCCCCCTACGAGCGCCGTTTTTATGGGTTCTACATTCATCTCTGTAAGGATATGGGACGATATCGACGAGCCAACAGATGCGTGGACAGACGTCCCCGAGGTAGAGGGCGGTTGGACAAAAATTTATACTACAGCTAATCCATTCGGGTAACTAGACATGGCAGACACTACAACCACAACCTATTCGCTTACGAAGCCAGAGGTCGGCGCGTCAGAGGACACATGGGGAACGAAGATCAATACAAACTTCGACTCTATCGATGACCTGCTAGACGGGACCACAGCAATCCAGCCAAACCTAAACGAAGGCTCATGGCAGGTCGGTGGCGTAGCTGTAACCTCTACGGCTGCTGAGCTAAACATCCTAGATGGCGTAACAGCAACTGCTGCAGAGCTTAATATCCTGGATGGTGTTACTGCCACAGCGACCGAGCTAAACATTTTAGACGGAGTTACGGCGTCTACTGATGAGCTAAACATTATGGATGGTGTCACGGCTACAGCGGCTGAGATAAACGTACTAGATGGCTCTCTTGCGACTACAGACAACCTTAACAAGCTAAACGCCATCTCAGCATCGGCAGCGGAAATAAACGTCTTAGACGGCGCTCTGGCCGGCACGGTGGTGAACAGTAAGGGCGTAATCTACAGCGCAGCCGGTGAAGTGAAAGCGACGACTCTGTCTCTAGGGAATTGGGTGATTAAGGTAGACACCAACGAGCTTGTATTTGTTTATAACAGCACAGAAGTGTTCAAGGTTGGCACAAACGGCGCAGTAACATCAGCTAACGACGTAACCGCATTTGGTACTATCTAATGGCCTTGCAGAGTAGTGGTGCGATATCTCTCAGCGAAATCCAAACGGAGTTTGGTGGCTCTAATCCTATTGCTATATCTGAGTATTACTCAGCAGCAACCGGAGTGCCTGCCTCGGGCGAGATCTCTGTTGCTGACTTCTATGGTACGTCTGCCGCAACCGTCGCAATCGATAACGGTTCATTATCTGACTTCTCGATTGGGACGTCATCAGCTTTATTTAGATTAAACACTAACGGCACCATTACCGTTACAGGCAACCTTACAAGTTACAGCGATACAAATTGGTTTGAGCCTACGACTACTGGCATTGGGTCTGATTACCAGGTTCAAGTTACGGCTGCAGGCGATACATCGTCACTCACGGGTGTGCTCAATCAATACTCAACCATTTCGTCAGCGCAAACGTGGACGCTCTCCACAAGCAGCATACAACAGTCTGTAACGTTGTCTGTATCAATACGTGACGTTGCAACTAGCACAGTTCAAGACACGGCAACAATCACTATTACGGTAGACGGTGGTGTGTAATGGCTATTGAAGCAGTAGATATACAGCCCGGCGTATTTCGCCACGGAACAGACCTAGAGGGCGCCGGTCGTTGGCGTGACGTAAACCTCGTCAGATGGCGTAGCGGCTCTCTGGGGCCAATAGGTGGCTGGCAGGAGCGTGTTAAGAGCGGTGCAACATTAGATAAGCCTGTGCGCGGTTCTATTGGATGGGTCGATAACTCATTTGACACAAAAATAGCAGCAGGAACGTACAACAAGCTGTTTCATATCTCGCCGTCGGGAGTTGTAACAGATATAACCCCTGCAGGCTTTACAGCAGGCGCAGAGAACGCAGCCCTAAATATTGGCTTTGGCGGCGGCTTCTACGGTAACGACTACTACGGGACACAGCGCATCTCTAGCGGTGTTTATCAAGAGGCTACCACGTGGTCTTTGGATACGTGGGGCGAATACCTAGTCGCATGCTCAGTAGATGACGGTAAGCTTTACGAGTGGCAGCTAAACACCAGTGTGGTCGCTGCGCAGATTAGCAACGCACCAACCTCTAACTTAGGTCTCGTAACGACGGCCGAGAGGTTCTTATTTGCTTTGGGGGCAGGCGGTAATCCGAGGAAGGTCCAGTGGTGCGATAAAGAAGATAACACCACTTGGACCCCCTCGGCGACTAACGAGGCCGGTGACTTTGAGTTAAGCACAAACGGAGAGATTCTCAGCGGTCACAGACTGCGAGGCAAGACCCTTATCCTGACGACCACAGACGCTCATACAGCGACGTATATTGGGCCGCAGCTTGTGTTCCAGTTTGAGCGCGTAGGCACCTCCTGTGGCGCTATATCGCGTCATGCGTGCGTTCCTAACGCCGAGGGCGCGTTCTGGATGGGTCAGAAAGGCTTTTTCATGTACAACGGCTCCTCGGTACAAGAAATGCAGTGCGACGTCCTTGATTACGTGTTTAATGACATGAACACCGCACAGCGCTCTAAAGTGTTCGCACTGAATAACTCGCAGTTTGGCGAGGCGTGGTGGTTCTACCCTAGCGGCGGATCAAACGAAAACGACCGTTACGTTATTTACAACTACAAAGAGAATTACTGGAATATCGGAGAGCTGGCGCGCACTAGCGGGTTTGATGCCGGTGTATTCAGGCAGCCTATTATGTTTTGTAATGGCGGTAAGCATTACGATCACGAGATTGGATACTCGCACGGCGGTGTGGCGCCTCATGCAGAGTCTGGGCCTGTTGTCTTTGGGTCTAGCGTGGTCAAGATAAACGAGATCATCCCTGATGAGAAAACTCAGGGCGAGGCCACGCTTACCTTCAAGACTCGATTCTATCCAAACGGCAGCGAATCCACGCACGGGCCTTACACGATGAGCAACCCGACTAGCGCTCGCTTCTCAGGTAGACAGCTACGGTTAAGAGTAAACGGCACCGAGTTTAATAACTGGCGTTTTGGTATACCGAGACTAAACGTTATTCCAGGCGGCAATAGATGAGCTTAGCGCCTCCACCACTAGGTCCAGAATGGAAGAGCTGGGGCGAGCGGCTTGTAGAGCACTTGAATCGTATACGCTCACGTCTTGCATGGAAGCTAACCGGTGACAGTGCCGGTGATGACGGCATCCTGCTGTGGGACAACGAAAACAAATACCCTGTTGTTAGTGAGGGCGGCGTTTTTAAACAGGTGGTGCTCGCAGATGGGCATGGTGATTTTGGTGTTACCTCTGACTTCACCTATGCGGCCGCTAATACGACGTATCAGATTACTTACACTGGAGACGCTGCAAACCACGGCTTTACGCAAACAGGCTCTCAGATCGCATTTGACGAGCCTGGGCACTATCTTGTTAGCTTCTCTGCGCAAATATTTTCCTCGTCTGCTTCGACAGTAGAGTTTTCATTTTGGCCTAAGCTAAACGGCGTTAACCTCGCAGGAAGCACCATGAGAACAGCGCTGCACGGTAACTCAGAAACGACGGTTGTGAGTCGTGCTGCAATTATCGAAGCCTCTGCGGGTGACTACTTAGAGGTCGCTACGGCGTGTGACAGCACAAACGGGTCTCTCAAGGCGTTTCCAGCTAATGGCATATCAGACGAGCCTGCATGCCCTGCTACTACTCTTACGATAATACGTGTGTTTAGGTGATATAATTGACAAACGTTGTAGACGAGCTAATTCGTTGTAAGCCTTGGTTAGAGGCAGCTTTAGAGTTATCAGGTGGCACGCACACATTAGACGACGTTGTGCAGGCCATCATAAAAGGCGAGATGCAGTTCTGGCCGGCGCCAAAAGGCTGCGCAGTAACGGAGATCGTCAACTACCCACGCAAGAAGGTGCTACACATTTTTCTTGCCGGTGGCGAGATGGAGCAAATTATCGACATGGATGACTCTGCTGTCGAGTTTGCAAAAATGAATGGATGCACAGGAATGAGCATCGCCGGTCGCAAGGGCTGGAAGCGAGTTTTAAAAGATAAAGGTTACGTAGAAACCTTCACAGTTCTAGGAAAGGATATCTGATATGTCAGGTGGTGGAAAAGGCGGTAAACAAAAAACGGAAGTCGAGATTCCAAGCTGGATACAAGGCCCGGCTTCTCGCAATTTGCAACGCGCCGAACAGCTTGCACAGGTCGGTTACATGCCCTACTACGGGCCTTCTGTAGCAGCCTTCACTCCTATGCAGACACAAGCCATGCAGTCTACTGCTGACGCTGCTGCAGCCTTTGGCTTAGCTCCGCAGATGGACGTTACCGCCGGTATGCCAGAGGCGCAGGACTTCGGTGGCATCCAAGGCTACGGCACTGGGCAGATGTTTGAGCAGGCATTATCTGAGTTGGCTGCTAATCAACCGGCACAGGCAGCATCATTCAATCAATTGTTTACTGGCCCACAGGCCGGCGGATTACTTTCGCCGACTGGGCCTATGGGTGGTTACTTGCCTCCACAATTTGGTAATCCAGTGCTCGGCGGCGGCTCTATGCCTTCATTTAGAGGAGGTCGCTCCTAATGATACCTAATACAACTATGGGCACTACAGGCGGTTTTACTGCTAACCCGCAAGGCGGCGCTCCAGCGCCAGGCGGCAAAGGAGGCGGTCAAGTGGCTCCCAACGTATTCCAGCAGGCTCAGCAGGGTCAAACCGGGGCCATGCTTGGCACTGCAGCAGGTATGGGTTACCAGCCAGCACAAGTGCAAGCCGGACAAATCGGACAAACCGATCTAACCCCATATTTCAATCCTTTTGAGCAAACTGTGGTCCAGCAGTCGCTAGGAGATATTGAGCAAGCGCGTCAGATGCAAGCTAATCAACTGGCCTCGCAAGCTCAGCGCGCAGGCGCATTTGGTGGCTCTCGATCAGCGATTCTAGAGTCGCAGGCTAACGAAGCAGCTATGCAACAAGCGGCACGCACCGCCGCCAACCTACGTCTCGGCGGCTTCCAACAGGCGCAGCAGATGGCCGGTCAGGACATTGCCAATACTTTGCGTGCAGACCTTGCCAACCAAAGCGCGGGACTAACAGGCGCTGGACAAAGACTTGCAGCAGCAGGCCAGCTTGGTGGTTTAGCACAACAAGCGTTCGGCATGGGTCGCAACCTACAACAAGACCTTGCACAGCAGGGCGCTTTGCAACAGATGCTTAATCAGCAGATATTTGATCGGGCACGCGGTCAGTTTGAGGGCTACTCATCGTTCCCAGAGCGCTCGCTTGGGTTCTTGGCTTCTGCGTTGGGCGCTGCTCCTGTGCCACAAACACAGACGACAACACGTACACCCGGCTTGTTCGATTACCTCTCACTAGCATTTGGGGGCTGAGATGGTCGCAACTGATCAGCAAAAAGATCCCGGTCTGCTTGATGAGCTACTAAAGCATCTTAAAGACAAGGATCGTCTTGGCAACGCAGCCAAAGGTCTAGCTGGTCAGCAAATGAACGCTCAGGTTATGCCGGTACAGATGGGTGGCGGTCTCTTACAGCAGCTCCCTGTCCCACAGATGCAGTACGGCGCAGGCATGATGGGTTATGAGGGTTCAGGGGAAAGCGCCGAAGAGCGAAGAGCAAAGTTCATACAGGCAATGAAAACAGCATTAGGAATGGGCGCATGACACCAGAAGAGCTAAAAATGATGATGGAGATGGAGCGCCTACAGCAGATGCGTGCTCCGAATGCTCTGTTAGCAGAGTCTATGATGCCAGAGGCTCAGGCAAGACAAGAAAGCTTTATGGCCGCTAGAGAGCAAGCGATGCAGCCTCTACAAGCTGTGGGTCCAGCACCCGGTAGCCGTCCACCTAATCCTTTTGTTAGTGGGCTATCAAAGCTGGGCCGTCGCGCTATGGACTACCTGCAAGACCCTGCAGTGCGCGCACGTTTAGCGGCCGGCCTACAGTCTATGACACTAAACCCTAACCAAGCATTTATTCAAAGCCAAATGCAGCGGGGGCAGAATATACAGGCACGACGCCAGCAGGC
>Ga0208644_1003659_pt1 | contig 11821 bp, 18 predicted proteins | sample VirMetDEL_Nov_18_FD_184517 | JGI IMG/M metagenome (GOLD analysis project Ga0208644, IMG submission 184517) | Aqueous microbial communities from the Delaware River and Bay under freshwater to marine salinity gradient to study organic matter... | ecosystem: Environmental > Aquatic > Marine >... | reverse complement strand
TTGTCACCGTTGCACGCAGCTAGCGTGGCGTGGCATTGTGCTAAGTTTCGGCCTAAGAAAACCAAAACACCGATGGTATTCTAGGAACCACTATGGGTATCTTCTCACGTCGCAAGACTGAACACCGCGCAAGCGAATTTCCGTTCGTTTTGCCGACGGCAAACTATTTGCAACCCTTACAAGGCGCGTTGCACATTTCACCGGCAACAGCGTTAACTATTCCAGCGTTGTACCGTTGCACCAACCTTATTTCAGACAGCATTGGTGCATTACCGTTAGCGTCGTATCGCAACGGTGACCGGGTAAAACCACAACCCGCCATTTTGGAACAGCCAGACCGCACCATGACCCGCATGGACATGATCGCGTCAACCGTCATGTCTTTAGTGATTGACGGCAACGCCTACTGGCTTCTAGGTGACCGTGACGAACTTGGCTACCCACGGCAAGCAGTTTTGTTAGCACCAGACGCGGTGTATATCGAAACAGCCCAAAACGGTGCAACAATCGCATACCGTGTAGCCGGTCAGACATACCAGCCGGAAGACATTTTGCATATCCGTGGGTTGACGTTCCCCGGTTCCGTTAAAGGCATGTCAATTATCGAACACCACCGGCGCACGTTAGGTATCTCTATTGCCGGTGAAGACTGCGCTAGCGAACTATATAACGCAGGCGGTCTACCGGTAGGCGTGTTAGAAGTTGACGCAGACATCACCCGTGAAGAAGCAGACGCATTAAAAGCGGGTTGGATCGCCAACAACGGTGGACGCAACCGCACACCAGCAGTTTTAGCAAACGGCATTGCCTACAAACCGTTGTCATTCTCAGCACATGACCTAGAACTGATTGACGCACGCAGATATAGCGCACAGCAGGTTTGCACGTTGCTAGGTGTACCACCGCACATGGTTGGTGTCGCAATGGACGGAACGTCAATGACCTACAGCAACGTCACACAAGACAGTATTCAGTTTGTGCGGTTCACGTTACGTCCGTGGCTGTCACGCATCGAACAGGCACTATCAACATTGCTGCCACGAGGACAAACAGCACGTTTCATTTTGGACGACTTGTTGCGGGCAGACACCGCAAGCCGGTACGCAGCTTACGAAGTTGGGTTGCGTGCAGGATTCTTGACCGTAGACGAAGTGCGAATGTTTGAAGACCTAACAGACGCAACGACACCGGAGACAGACTGATGTCAGAACTAATCACACGAACCGTAGAGTTTGCCGGGTTTGAAGTCCGTGACGACGACGACGGACACCACCTAGTTGGCATTGTCGCACCGTTTGGTGCTATCTACGATGCAGGCAGCTATTTAGAACGGTTTGCACCAACAGCGTTTGACAAAACCATTGCAGAACGTGGCGAACGTATCCCGTTGTTAGAGCAGCACGCCACAGACCGTATGCCTATCGGACGGGCTGTCAGTTGGCAAAAAACAAATGACGGACTTATCGCAGACTTTTTATTGGCCAACACCCACCGTGGCGAAGAGGCACGCACACTAGCCATGGACGGTTTTGTGTCCGGGTTCAGTGTTGGATTCATTCCGGTACGTACCCAATCGTCAGAACTAAACGGTAAACCGTTACGCACACGCACAGAAGCCAAACTAGACCACGTAGGTTTTGTGCGGAACCCTGCCTACACAGACGCACAACTTATTAGTGTTCGTTCGTTCGACCCGGACGACGGAGAGCAAGTGCCACGTCTAGCCAAATACCGTCACCTAATGAAAGACCTAAACAATGGCTAACTATGGAAACGTCACCATCACAGACGTAGCAACAAAAATTCTTGACGCTAACGACGTGTACCGTCCCGTGTGGATAAACACAGTTGCCAACAACACCGTGTTTATTGGTGACACGTCCGTCGTCACCACGTCAACCGGTTTGCCGGTCGTCAAAAACAATGTGCCGTTGTACGGGGAGTTATCACCCGGTCAGGAATTGTGGGGTATCTGTACTAGCGGACAAACGGAAGATATCCGGTATTTCTCGCACGTTGACTAAACCGCTATGTGTATGATATTGGCAGACCGCCGATAGTAACGCCGCGTAGTCACCTTACTGTCACCGTCAGAACCTACCCATATATCAGTTAGGAGAACTGACCGTGAAGTTGCTAGACCAACTTGTTGCGGAACGTGCAGAAATTTCCGAAGCCGTAGAAACGGTTTTGGACAGGGCTGCCGAAGAAACCCGTGACCTTACAGAAACAGAAGACAAGAACCTTGGCGACCTTACAGCGCGCGCTAAGGCACTTGATGCCCGTATCGCTGACCTGCGGGAAATTCAGGTTAGCCACCTTGAAGCAGCCAAGTTGCGTGCAGAAGTCGCAGCTACCGACGAACCAAAAGAGGCACCAGCCGTGAACCGCGTTGACGTTAAGTCAGAACCATTGACCTACGAGCAGAACGCGCCACACTCGTTCTTCCGTGACTCGTACGCAGCAGAATTCCTTGGTGACGTTTCAGCGCAAGAGCGTCTGTCACGCCACACCGAAGAAATGCGTCACGAACTGCGTGACTCAGGTTCAGGAAACTTTAGCGGGCTTGTCGTTCCGCAGTACCTGACCGGACTCGCAGCACCGTTCCTGCGTGCAGGACGTAACACCATGGACGTGGCCAACAGCCTCCCATTGCCAAACGACGGTTTGACCGTGAATGTGTCACGCATCACGACCGGAAGTAGCGTCGCAGCCCAAGATGGCGACAACGGAGCAGTTACCGAAGCATCACCAGATGACACGTTGCTGACCGTCAATGTCCGTACCTATGCGGGCATGGTTGACGTATCACGTCAGGCGTTGGAACGTGGCACCGGTGTTGACGGACTGTTGGCAGCTGACCTTGTGTCCGCATACAACAGCAAAGTCAACGCAGATGTCATTAACGGTGACGGACTGCTTGGAACCCACGTTGGCATTTTGAACACGTCCGGTATCGGTGACGTTGACGTTGACGACGCATCACCAACCGCATACGAGACATTCCAAAAGATTGTTAAGGCAATCGGCACCGTAACTGAAAACCGTTACGTACAGCCAGATGTCATCATCATGCACCCACGCCGGTGGGCGTACATTTCAGGTGGACTTGACAGCAGCAACCGTCCATTGGCCGGTGTTAGCGTCGCCACCTCGCAGAACATCGTCGCACTTGGCAACCCCGGTGCATACGGTGTTGCAGCAGGTGAAATTGCCGGTGTTCCGGTGGTTGTTGATGCTGGTATCCCAACGAACCTTGGTGCAGGCACCAATGAGGACGCAATTATTGTTGCGAACCGTGGCGACCTTGTGCTGATGGAACAGGCAGCCAGCCCACTTATGTTGCGTTACGAGTCTGTCGGTTCCGGCACACTCACCACGCGTCTTGTCTGCTTTGGGTATTCAGCGTTTACCGCTGGACGTTACCCCGGTGGCGTTTGCAAGATTCAGGGAACGTTGCTGGCAGCAACCCTCTGATAAGTCGAACCCGTCCCGTCTTGAGTCCCCCTTGTGCGGGACGGGTTCACCATTAACATGGGAGCAGTTATGGACAAGTATTTGCAAAACCTCATTGCGTCTGGCGCAGACCCGGTACTTATCGCTAAACTCTCTCAGCAATCCCCCAATATGCCGGAACCGTCACCCACGGTTACGGAACCGGGGCAGGCGACGCACAGCACAGAACCTGCCCCGGCTCCCCGGCGACGCAAAACCCGCAAAGGTGACTGATGGCTTACACAACATTGGCGTTGGTCAAGTCGTCTTTAGGTATCCCCGATTCTGTAACGTCTGAGGACACCGCCATTACAGCTGCCATTGGTGCAGCAGACGCGTTGATTGACAACTACACCGGACGCACGTTTGAAGTGTCCGCAACGTCAACCCGCACATATCTTCCACGCACCGCAAGCATTTTGGACGTAGACGACATTGCGACCACAACCGGTCTAGTCGTCAAAGTAGACAACGACCAAGACGGCACGTTTGAAACGACGTTGACGGTGACCACAGATTACGTGTTGGACGGCAACACAACCCCATATCGTATGTTGACCAACGTGAACAACGGTTGGCCACTTTCGCTATACGGTCGCCCAACGATTGAGATAACCGCAAAGTTTGCGTACAGCGAAACACCGCCAGACAACATTAAACAAGCAGCCTTGTTAATGTCATGTCGTCTGTATCAACGTAAAGCGTCACCGTTAGGGTTCCAAGCCGGTTCCATCCCTGAGTTTGGGGCGGTGCGTATCTCACGCAATGACCCGGACGTTGCAGCCCTATTGCAAGGCGTGAAGTTACTTGGGGTTGCCTGATGGCTGACTACGGCACAATTAAAACTGCGTTAGCGACACAGTTAAACACGTCAACCATCGTTGAAATTGTGTACGCCAACCCGCCAGAAGTGCCGTTTACCCCGTCAGCAATCATCATTCCCGGCACCACCGCTGTGGAATACGGTGACGCAATGCAACGTGGTCTACTGCAAATGTTTTTTACCGTCACGTTCCTTGTGCAACGTTTCGACCTAGACAACAACATTGCACGCCTAGACCCGCTTATTTACGGTGACAACAGCGTTGACCAGTTGCTAGCAGCTGACCGCACACTTGGCGGTGTTGTGTCGTATGCCCGTGTAGCGTCCGCTAACAACGTTGGCAACGTTGGCTACGGTGACGATATCTACCTAGGTGTAGACTTTGAAGTGGAAGTGATGGTGGAACCATGAAATACAAAGTGACGAGTGAACGTGTGAAGGGCTATGAAATTGGTGATTTCGTCACCGCAGATGACCTTGCACGGTATAACATTGAAGCATTGGTGACGGCAGGTCACCTGAAGAAAACAGCAACACCGAAAATTGAAAAGGCCGAAAACGAGGAAGTGACCCAAGATGGCTAAGTTTGTTTATGATGACGTATCCGTTACGGTCAACAGCGTTGACCTTTCAGACCACGTACAGTCAGTTACTCTTTCAGCGGACGTTACCGAAGTTGACGTAACCGCCATGTCCGACACGTGGGATCAGTCGCTTGCCGGTCGCAAAAAGGTGTCCGGGTCAATCACGTTCTACCAAGACTTTAGTGCTTCAAGTGTCGATGCCACGATTTGGCCGCTTATCGGGACGACCACGACGATTACTTTGCGTGCAACGTCAGACGCAGTTGGTGCAACCAACCCTGACTACGACATCACAAACACCGTGATTACCTCGTACGGTTCCATTAACGGTGGCACCTACGGAGATGCAGCCATGACTACCGTGAACTTCAGCGGTGGAGACTTGGCACCAGCAACGTCGTAACGTTTACACAACTAACAAGGGAGACACAATGCTACCTTTTGTCATTGAAGTGACCATGGACGGTGGCGAACCCACCGAATATGAAATAACCCTGCCTGCACTTGTCTCGTGGGAAGACTTTCACACAGACATGTCATTTAAAGAATGGCAGACAAAACAGACTTGGAAGGGTCTTGCCTATCTCGGGTTTGCAGCTATCAAAGTGACCGGTGCAACACTTAAACCGTTCAAAGAATGGGTGAACACCGTAACAGAGGTGCGTCTAGTCCCAAAAGACGAGTAGATGGTAAACCGCGTGTCAACACGTATTGGGCGCGGGAAGTAGCAGCCATGGCGATACGTACCGGTATCGCACCTAATGACCTGATGGACACGCCAACGCTAGTATTGCAAGAGATGCGCGCAATGCTATTAGACCACCAACAGGGTTAACCATGGCCAATTTAGACCTAGAACTAAACAAACAGATATTTGGCACCCAACGACGTAGTGCCAATATCGGGTTTGAAGTCGAAGGTCTACACAAACTGCGCCGGGCGCTAATTAAACTTGATGACGCAGCCCGTGACGATTTTAAGCAGGCCGGATATCAGGCAGCGGAAATTGTTGTTGACGAGGCTAAACGTTTGGTGCCGGTCAGGTCTGGCAGGTTAGGTAAAACGATTAGGGCGCACAAAGTTGTGTCCGGTGCAAAAGTGTCTGCGGGTCGCACACGTGTTCCTTATGCGGGTGCTATCCATTTTGGGTGGGCTAATCGTAATATTCGGCCTAACCCATTCTTGTATGATGCAGCAGACAGAAGGGTTGGTGAAGTGATGGACACCTACCTTGACCAAATGTACGAAATATGGAATAGGAACGTCTAATGCCTGCAAAAAAAGCGTCAATATCTATCAACTTGTTGGCGGACGCTACCAAGGCTAAAGCCGGGTTCGCAGAAGCAGAAAAGGCAGCAGGAGGACTAGACAAGCAGTTCGGCAACATCGCTAAAACCGCTGTCAATGCGTTTGCAACACGCGAAATAATCAACTTTGGTAAAGGTGCGGTAGGTGCAGCTAGTGACCTTGCAGAATCCGCTAACGCTGTGTCAGTGTCTTTCGGTGACGCAGCAGACCGTATTCTTAAACTAGGTGAGAACGCGTCCACCGCAGTTGGGTTGTCGGCAAAAGACTTTAACGGGTTCGCAGTGCAGTTCGCCGGGTTCACACGCCAGTTAACCACCGCAGACAAAGACATTGTTGACGTTACAGACGAACTGACCGTACGTATTGCTGACTTTGCGTCTGTCATGAACCTTGAAGTGCCAGACGCAGCAACCAAGTTCCAAAGTGCGTTGGCGGGTTCAACAGAACCTATGCGTGCCTTCGGTATTGACGTATCGGCAGCTGCCGTACAAACCTATGCGTTAGAAAACGGCATCACCAGTAACGCAGCTGCAATGACTGAGGCTGAAAAGGTGCAAGCCCGGTACGGGCTGATTATGGAACAAACCGCACAGATGTCTGGCGACTTCGCTAACACGTCTGACGGTCTGGCAAACAGTCAACGTATTTTGGCTGCCGAAATGGAAAACATAAAAGCAACTGTTGGTGAAGCACTTGTACCAGCGTTGCAGGGCATCATGGGTGCCGTCAGCCCGGTGTTACAAGCGTTCACAGCGTTACCTAAAGGTATGCAACAACTTATTGTGTTGTCTACTGCGGGTGCATTTGGGTTCCGTACGTTCTCTAACACAATGCAGGGTTTCGGCATGTCCGCAAAAACGGCAAACAAGTTTGTTGGCACACTTGGAACCACCATGGCAGCTGCCACAATCATTTTTAACGAATACACAACCGCACAAAATGAAATAAAAGCAGCCGGTGACCGTGTAGAACAAACGTTGAATAACCAAACAAAGGCTATTGAGTACGGAACAAAGGCCGGGGTCAAACAACTGTTTATGACAGACGAACTCGGTAAAGCCATGGAAATGTTAGGTTTAGACGTTGACCTTGCAACAGAAGCGGTACTAGGCAACGATGAAGCTGCCTACCAATTTATTGACACCATAAACGACGTTGATAACGAACTTGTTGGTTTGGGTGACGGGTTCAAGTCGCTATTTACTGATGAAATGCAAAATATTGACGCAGTACGTATTGTGCGCCGAGAGTACCAAGGTATGCGTCAATCCATGGACGACGCACGCGCAGAAGCAGGACGGTTAAATGACACCGTTATTGACGGCACAGACTATTTAGGGTCGTTTACTGCGGAGCAACGCCGGTTCAACGACATCATTAAACAAGCAGAATTAGACGCGTTAACCAAAGACTTGCAGGAAGCCACCATTGGTATGGACGACTTGCGCGGCGCAACATTCAAAACAGATGTTGAAATGTCACGGTTGTTTGGCCGGTTAGATGATGACCAAGCAGTTGCAGACTTTATACAAGACATGCAAGACGCTAACGACGTGATGAAAACCAACGCTGAACAAGGTAGCCGTGACTTGTTGTTTGCGTTAGAAGACTTGATGGAAACACACAGCCTTGTTGACGCTGAATTTGCTAAAGAATTGTTACCGCTTGTTGAACAAGGCGACATTGACGCAACAATAGAAAAGTTTGAAGAGTTATTGTCACTTATCGGTCAGATACCCGCAGACATACAACTAGCGATTGACGCAGGCAGCCTAGGTTTATCTATAGCGGAACTAGAAAACTTGCCGTCCACCGTGTACGGGTTAGGTCGTCAACCCGGCGCACAAGACGGATTCACCGCCAACGTCTATATTTCGGCGGGAACCATCACACAACCAGCGGAACTAGGCAAAACCGTTGTTGAAGCAATCAACGAGTATTACGCCATTGGTGGAAGCAAAATTGCGCTATGACCGTCACATACAATGACGCAACCTACACGTACGACGACACAGGTTTAACGTATGACGGGACGCTACCCCAATTTGATGGGGCAACTATCACGGTGCAAGCAGCGTTTGGTGAAGCACCATTAACAGTTGACCCGTCATGGCAAGACGTAACCGAATGGGTGCGTGACATTACAATTGCGCGTGGCAGACGGTCAGAATACACAACGTTTGGTGTTGGCACCGCCACAATCACATTAGACAACCGTGACCGCAGGTTTGACCCAACGTACACGTCAAGCCCGTATTACGGCGATTTAAACCCGATGGTGCCTATCCGGGTGGAAGCAAACTATAACGGTGACACGTGGACGTTGTTTTACGGGTTCGCGCAGGGGTGGCCAACATCATATTCAATGCCAAATGTGGACGCAGTAGCACGCGTGACCGCAGTAGATGGGTCACGTATTCTTAGCAATACTTATTTGCCGGAATACGCATTGCATTACGAAATGGCGCAAGACGGACTGTTTAAACACTATCCGTTACAGACGTTTGAACGGGCGACCGGTACCAACCCGTTGTGGACATACATTAAAACGTATGACTACACCGGAGAAACATATATTTACTGTAAACAGGCACGCGCACGCGAGGAACGCCAAGAGCTGCCCGTGGGAGCCTCTTCTAGTTTGTGGCTAGACCCCGGCGGGAGCGACAGCGAAAACACAAACAACGCAACGTTTCCTCATGTCCGCACCGTGGAATATTGGTTTAGTTCTGAAGCAGAAACGTTGACTAGCAGCCAAAACGGTGGAGCAAGTGCTGCTCGTCGTTTAGGTACAAACAATTACATTATTGAATTAGACATTAGATATGACTTGCCAACATTGCAATGGCAATTGCACGACGTTGTTTTTTTATCTGACGAATTAAGTTTGTACGGTTTCACCTACGGTATTGCACAGCCGTTGACGGTCAACAGCGGTATGAACCACATTGTAGGAACGCTTGACGGCAACAACTTCAAAATATATTTAAATGGTTCACTTATTTATACAGAAGTTTTGTCAACGTCAGGAAGTCCGGTTTCTACTGCCGGTGCTGCCGGTTTAAGTATTGGTTCCGGTGTTGCAACAGTCGACATACATTTTGTGTTCTCTCACTTTGCTGCACTTACAGAATCGTTAACCGCAGCAGACGTGCAACGCCACTACAACGCTGGTATAGGGTTTCCAGAATTGTCATCGGAACGGTTGACACGGATATTGGACAACACAAACTGGCCAACCGTGTGGCGTGACATTGACACGGGCGTACAAAACGTGAACGCATATTTACCGGACGCAGACACACCAAACACATATTGGCAACAAATCATTGCAGCTGAACAAGGCAACATTTTTGTGAACCGTGAAGGTTACGTACAAATGTTGAACCGTACTACAACAGAAACAGCAAACATTGTTGCCATTTTTGACGACACCGGAACAGACGCACCGTTTAGCGGGTTACAAGTCGATGCAAACAGCATTGACACAATCCGTAACAACATTATTGTGCGATACACCACCGGTGAAGTTGTGTCTAGTGACAGCACGTCAATTACCGCTTACGGTGAAAGTAGCGAAACTGTTGACGCACGGTTGATAGATAATGCAGCTGACGCAACAACTCTTGGGGACAACATTCTTGCCCGTGCGAAAGACCCACGCACCCGCATAACACAATTAAACGTCAATGTGCGGTCTGACACTGTGACAGCGTTACCGGTTGTTGCACCGTTAGATATTGGTCAGGACGTTGCGGTTGTGTTTACACCTACCGGGGTTGGTGACCCGTTGTGGCGGGCTGTCACGGTGCAAGGTATCCGACATACAATTACGGGTAACAGTTGGGAAACACAACTGTATTTGTCACCGTCTGCAGTTAACACGAATGGTGCGCTACTAGTATTGGATGACGACACGTACGGCAAACTTGACGATGGAAACAAACTAGGATAACGACATGGCCACAAATTACCCTACGTCTTTGGACACGTTCACGAACCCTACTGCCGGGTCTGCGTTGAACAGTCCTAGCCACGCGGGACAGCACGCAGATATTAACGACGCTATGGAAGCGGTGCAGGCAAAATTAGGGACAGGTGCAGGCACTATCGGGGTGCTGACCGATTACACGCCAAACTTTCGTCCCACTTCAGGAACGTGGACGACTGTTTTTGGGTCTTATGCACGTTACGCCACATTAAACAGTATTGTGTTTGGTGTTGCCCGTTTATATATAGGTAATCCCGGTACGGGTTCTAACGGTGTTTTGTTTGATTTGCCAGTCGTAGCCGATTCGGGCTATTTAGGGATAGGCAACGGACGAGAATCAGCGTTAACCGGTTGGCAGTTTCATGCTTACCTAGTCAATGCGACTACCGGCGGTTTGCGTTATTACAACAACGGCGACACTGCAACTGGCGCATGGGACTTTCATTTTTATTTTATGTATAGGGCAGCGTAATGAATCTTAATCAAATTGGCCTACAACCAACGGACGACGTAACAATTCTTATGGGTCGTATGCGTCACCAACGCGACCAGTTACTGGCCGGTAGCGACTGGACACAAACACATGACGACCCGACAGGTAACCGTGAAGAATGGGCAACCTATCGCCAACAGTTGCGTGACTTTCCGGCAACATGGGAACCGTCAGAAATTGCTAATTTCCCTGAGGAGCCGACATCATGACCGCACCCGGCGACTACACAGCGGGCGACGTTCTACAAGCGTCAGACATGAACGGCCTACCGGCTGGCATAGTTGGTGACTCTTCCACTACAACTGGCTACACGCTTACCGGAACACTTGCCGATATCCCCGGTTTGTCGTTCACTTTTAACGCAGTATCTGGCAGGCTATATCGGTTTTTGTTTTATGTCGGGTCAACCGAAAATGCTGCTGTCGGCACATATCGAATAAATCTAAAAATGGATTTGAATGGAACAGAAATTCAAAACGGCTATTATGGCCCGATACCTTACGGTTATCCATGGATTATGATTGGGTTGTGGGCACCGGGAACACCGGCTGCCGGAAGCATCACAGCAAAAGTACGGGGATACCGTGACGCTGGTGCTTCGGGCGGTTATTTGTATGCGGACGCAGGAACACCAATGCGATTTTTTTGTGAGGACATTGGAGAGGCATGATTCACGCAGTTTCAAATATTCCTAACGGCTATGAAGCGTCTATGCGTCAGCAACGTGACAGTCTTTTAGCGTTATCAGACTGGACACAAATGCCAGACAGCCCGCTATCAGATAGCGACCGGCAAGCATGGGCAACGTACCGACAAGCCTTGCGTGACTTCCCGGCAACATGGGAACCGTCCGACACCGCCAACTTCCCTGACCCGCCAGCATGATACGTGCAACTGTCGCCATTCTCACCGGCATTGTGCTTATCGCTATCGGTATGTGGGGTTTAATGGAATGAACTGGTATGACCAGCCACGCACCGCATGGGAACAACCCGGTTACACCGTTGCCGGTCACACCACCAGCCCACCGGTCAACTGGTCAAACGTAGACAACATTGTGTTGCACTACACCGCAGACAAAACAGCAAACCCGGACACCGCACAATATTTAGCGAACATTCAACGCA
>Ga0208644_1003658_pt1 | contig 11827 bp, 12 predicted proteins | sample VirMetDEL_Nov_18_FD_184517 | JGI IMG/M metagenome (GOLD analysis project Ga0208644, IMG submission 184517) | Aqueous microbial communities from the Delaware River and Bay under freshwater to marine salinity gradient to study organic matter... | ecosystem: Environmental > Aquatic > Marine >... | reverse complement strand
TATTTGTTGTATTTGATGCATCAACCATATTTGCAGACTTCATTCCAGCTCGTTGACTATCAGCAACTGCATCTGATGCTTCATTTATTGTCTCACCTGCTCTAGGAACATTTTTTGATACCATTGGTGCTGATATATTGGCTGCTTTGGCTGCTTCTATATAATAATCTTCACCCTCACGAATTTCAGCAGCACCTGCTTTTTCAGCAACCGTCATGAATTCATCTCTTGCCTGATCCTTTGACCGTCTTTCTACTGCAAATTCCCAATAATTACCAAAAATTTCTTCTGGTTCTTTTCCTTTTTCTTTTGCCTTTTTCCGCATTGATTTATAATACTTTTTCCGTATTTCATCTTCTCTGGCTTTAAATTTTTTATAATTTTCAGGATCTGCCTCCGCAAAGGTAGCTTCTGAAAAGGTGGCACTTCTTGCACCTCTGCTGGCAGAACTTCTTGATGTTGAATTTTTATCCTCATGAATTTTAGTAGCACCTGCTTTTTCAGCAGCCTTCATGAATTCCCCTTGTGCCCGAGTATCTGCCTTTTTATAAGCACGCTGTACCATTCTAGGACTTAATTCTTCTGGGGTAATACCATCTCGTTTAGCCCATGCCTTTATTTTTTCTTGAGCTATTTCTTCTCTTCTGGCTTTAAATTTTTCATAATTTTCAGGATCTCGCTCAGCCAAGTCAGCTAATGAAGTTTTATCCTCATGAATTTTAGCAGCACCTGCTTTTTCAGCAACCTTCATGAATTCATCTCGTGCCTGTTCATTTGCTTCAATATAAGCTTCTTGTTTCCAATCTGTACCTAATTTTTCTGGGGTAACACCGTTTTGTTTAGCCCATGCCTTTATTTTTTCTTGAGCTAGTTCTTTTCTTCTGGCTTTAAATTTTTCATAATTTTCAGGATCTGCCTCCATAAAGGCAGCTTCTTTAAATGTGTAAGAACCGTTTGATGTTGATTCTGTTGATTCTATTGTTTCCATTTCTTTTTCATCATTACCAAAGAAGTTTTTATATATTCCAACTCCTGCTCCAATTATACCACCTGCAGCTGCACCAATTGTAGTACCAATACCTGGTGCAATAAAGGACCCAATCATTCCTCCATAACCGGCATATTTTGCAGCAGTTCCTACTGTACTAACAGCTTTTCCTGTTTTTTCATATCCTGCTTCTTTTAATTTTTCACCACCATATTCAATACCGGCTCCTGCGACACTGCCAAGTGCCGCTAAACCAAATCCTTTTGTCATAACACCTTTGACCGCACCGCCAATACCACTTTTAACCATGCCACCTATTTTAGCTGCACCAATTGCCGTCATAATACCACTACCAACTTTAGTGAGAGTATCAATAATAGATGAAAACCAACCACCCTCATCTCCTGTTTTCTCAGCATCTGCATCTTTCATTGATTCATAATATTTTTTATCTTGTTCTTTCATAGCAACAAGAATTTCATTGGTTTCAGTACTTTCTATTGCTATTGCAGCTTGTCCTTTTTCTAAATCATCACTTTGTTTTTTATCTTCTGCTTTGTCTTCCGTATTTTGGTTTGATTGTTGTGAAAGAGGTACCGTATTTTCGTTTGATTGTTGTGGAAGAGAACCACCCACCGCTAGGATACCTTGAAAACTGTCTTTTTTCACTTTATCCATTGCATCAGTTCTTTCTTTTTGCTTCATGCCCATAACACTGTCTGGTGTTGCTTTTTCAAGCTGCTCCATACTTAAACCAGTTCTTTTTGCTTCGCGTTCCATATCCATGGTTGCTTTAAGATAAGCTGTTTTAGCGTCATTGATTTTATCAAATTCGTTCGCAGCCTCTTTTTTATCTCTACCTAATGCTACTTCTTTTTGTACAAAGTCATCTTTTGCTTTGGCTTTATCAAAGAAACCACCAATACCTGGTATTTTTGTGAGAGCAGACAGCGCTAAACCTTTGGGATTTTTTATTGCGGCACCAATATCTTTTACTGAATTTTCTATTGACATACCTAATTTTTCAAGTGGTGACAATGCAGGAATCATTTGTTCATTCATTTGACCCATCATAGCAGAAAAACCTTTCTGAATTTGTTGCTGTTGTCTATATTCTTGAACAAGTTGTTTCACTGTTTTATTGAGCTCCCGCTCACTATTCAATGAATCTTCAGAAAGTTTATTACCTTTTAATTGAAGATCATTTGCTTTTTCAAAATTTCTTACATTTTGTTGTTCTAATACCGGATCAAGGGCCATTAGCTATTTCCTGCTTTATTTTTTTGTTCTTCCAGATACTTTAATAGAAGAGATACATATATCTCTTTTTCAAAAGGTATCATATCTTCTATCTCAGTCAAGGAATATTTATGATATTGCATAAGTCCGAAGTTTGTTTTATAATAATTCATCAGACTTTCATGACTGAGATTAATTAAAAAAAACTTTCAATTCCTTTTAATGTTCTTTTATGTTCCTTACTGCAAACTGGGCATGTATAATCAACTGTCTGTGATAATACAGGCATTGTATCAAAAAATTCCTCAAGTTTTTTAAAATCAGACTGAGTTAAATTTTCTACAAATTGCAATAGTTCTTCATATGTTTGTTCTTTTGCATGATATACAGTTGATGAATCATAAATTGTATCTATACAATCTGCGATAACCTCAAATATCATTTCAATGTCACCCCTTTTCATTTCCTCTATTTTTTCAACAGTGTTTAAATTAGGATATTTCATTTGTACACTAACATCATCAAATAATTTAATATCTTTTGTGTGATTATCAGGTATAATTACATCACATTTTGTTAGATCAACTTGTATTTGTACTTTTGCTTTATCATTGTCAATACATGTATCACATCTACCAATCAATGTTGCAAATTCACCTACTGATTTACATCTTATTTGAGTAAACAAATACTCAAAATCAAACATAGCTAATTTATCAACATTAATATCACCATCAACACAACTTTTAATAATTTGTTTTAAGGTATCAATCATTACAGTGTTGTCTTCAGATTGCTGAGCCAACAATAATGATTTTTCTTCCTTGACCAAAAATGGTCTAAACTTTATTTCCTGTTTTGTTGAAGGAATTTTTGTAGTATAATATGGTGTTTTTACCATAGGTAAAGCCATAATCTAATCTCCTTTATTATCTAGATCATTAAGTAGTTTATTCAACTCACTTGTACTGCCCACAAAGATAGCATTATTATTAGTTACACCCTTTTTATCTTCCTTACCTGGGTTATCTAATTTTTGCTTTCTTTCATGTAAATTAAGCAATTGTTCATTTACGTCAGCTAGTTGCTTAATTAAATTACCAACAACCTCAAAAGCACGTGGGTGCTCGGATTGTTTTGCAATTTCTAATGCATTGACTAATGCATCTTGACCATTAACCAATAGACCATGTAAATTATCTCTGGTTCTATTATAATCAAAGTCAATATTCTCTTCTTGTTTCTTGGACTTTGGTGGCAATACAGTGCCGTCCGATTTTATAATTTCTGTCTTATCCATTGGTTCAACATTAAACATTTTGGATAATTTATCATCAGTATTCATAATAAGCCTTTAATTATGGAGCTTGATATGTTGCTCCACTTAATTCTAGTCCACCTAAATTAGTAGTTACATTTACTGGTTCAGTAGGTGTAACATCAACTGGTGGTGTTAATATACCTTGTACAGGTTTACCTGGTAAATTATTTTGATATGCATTAAAATCACTAAAATAACTTTCAGGTACCTTAAACACATCTTGGAACATATCGTAATATTCATTTAATCCGTTATTTAATATTGATGATGTCCAATATTTGTATTGAATTGTTGCAGTTACCTTCATTATATCTCTATTTGCATAATCCAACTGGATAGGTGAAATATCTTTTAGGTATGCTTCATGTAATTTTATACCATATCTAGCATTTTGATTTATATCAAATATAGTAATTTCAAATGTTGTTGTATAATCAACATAATATCCAGTATGTCTTGTTTGTGGATTTATAATTGCTGCTTGCCAAGCATCAAACATCTTTTTAACAAACATTTTGTTATCAACATAAAATGTAAAGTTTGCAGGAGAAAATAATTTTTCATAAGGCATTTCTCTAACTTCACCAAATGTTAATGATGGTGTTGTTGATATTGTAACACCAGGTATTGTTGCTGAGTCACAAAATAAAAGAATATTTTGTAAATCTAAATTTGTAACAGAACCAGTTAATGATGGTGGTAGTGAAAAATTAACAATATATCTATTATTACGCATTAAGCCTTCACTTTTTACATTTGCAATAAAATCATTTAAACTAGCCATTGATTATCCTCTTAATGAATCCTGCCAAACTTTTTGTTTTGACGATCCTACGAATTGTTCAACCGGTAATAACATTGCTGTTGCCCAATCATTTGCATCTATTAATTTTAATGATGTTTTTATATGTGATGCTAAATATCTTTTAACACATGGTTCTGCTAAACGATACCTAGATACACCATCAATCATACTCCATGAATAATTTAATTTTGTTGTTTCTGACATTTGTTTATTTGTTGCAAAATCCATTAGTTTATCTAATAACATTACGCGCATTTGATATGGTAGGTAATGCATATTTAAACCAATAAATCCATCAGGTGTTTTTTTAAATGGAAACACAAGTGGAAATATATCATAGTATGGTAATTTATCTTTTGTTTTTGGATCATATAGAAACATATATAATTTACCAGGTATAACTCTGGCTTTAAGTGATGTTGGATCACTTTTCATTACCTTATTTGGTGTTACATTACCCAATAGTTTAGCTTGCTGTTGAAACCATGTTTTTGATTTTTTCGCAGCATCTGCCAATTGATATTGGTTTTGATTAAATATATTTTTTAGATCAGCCATAGTATTATTTATATGTTTAAATCCCGTTCTGTTAGTATTTTAAATTCATAACCTCGATCCAAACACCATTGTTCTGCTGCCTTCCATTTGGATAGATTCTTTACAAATGTAAACGACTCGGTTATAAATTTTTTTGTTTTCCTACCAGGAAATTCTGGTGGTCTTGTTTGTGCATCCGGTTTAATTTCAATAATATATGTTTTCAGTGAACCATCTATTTGTTTTACTTTAATTCTAAAGTCAACAAAGTATCTATGAAGTTTATTATCAGTTTGGCAACGATAAGGTATAATAGTTTCTTCTGATGACCATTTTACTACAGCAGGGTTTCTATCACACCATAATGCAAATTTAGTTTCCCAGCTGGATCTCATTACAATATTTGTTGGATCACCTTCATACTTATTAGGATAAATAGGTTTATATCTTCTTTTATGATACATTCATATATTTATTATAAATAATAAAAACAATATTTGGAATTATTTATGGCAGATTTACCAAGTAAATACGGTTATGATATAAAATCTTATCCTAAAGATTTGCATGCTGATACACAGATATATGGAAATAATTATGCAATGTTTTATATTAATGTATCAGAAGATTCAAAATTACATAAAAAGCAGATGGATGGTACTTTGGATATTGGCAATTCTCGTAGAGAACAAGCAAAAATAGTACAAGAAGCTCAAAATTCGACCGCGTTCGAACGTGCGGCATATGTTTCATCACCAGTTGCTGGATATTCTTACTTAGCAAAAAATATTCTGACAATTGACCCTAAAGAACTGAGCAAGAGGGGTAAAACAGCCCTCGCCGGTGGCACTGCTTTTTTGGCATATGCTATTAATGATAATGCTGCAACATTTACTGGAACAAAAAGAAGAATTAAAAGTGTAATTGCATTACACATGCCAAATAATATGAATATAAGATATTCAGTTAATTACGAAGAAAAGGAATTATTAAACGACCAAGCAATGGCTGCTGTAGCTAGAGGTACTGTGTCATTAGGAAAAGCGATCGCGGGTTTTGATATAGCGGCATTGAAGGATGGCTTTAAGCAAGCAGGAGAAATAGCTGCAGCAACTGGCTTAAATTTAGCACCTGGTTCTAGTTTACTACAAAAATTAGGGGGTATAGCACCGAATCCTAAAAAGGAACAATTATTTAAAAATGTAGATGTTAGATCTTTTCAAATAGATTATCAATTTTTTCCTCGCGATCCTAAAGAAGCACAAAACGTAAAGGATATTATAAAAACATTTAAAAAGCATATGCACCCTGAATATAAACAGGAAATGCAATTTTTATATATCTATCCTTCTGAATTTGATATTGTTTATTACCATGGTGAAAATGAAAATGATGCAATTCACAAACATACATCTTGTGTTTTAACAGAATTATCAGTTAACTATACACCGCAAGGAAGATTTAACACATTTAAAGATGGGACACCAACACAAATTAATTTATTCTTGACATTTAAAGAACTTGTTCCACTTTCAGCTGAACTTATTGACGAGGGACTATAAATGTATTTTAAAGAATTTCCTACAGTTTTATATGATTTTAAAATTAATGGTGAAACAAAAAATTTAATTGTTACAAATATTGCACAAAATGTTAGAATTAGATCTGAAATTTTATCACATGTAACAATTTTTGATGAATATGATATTAAAGATGGTGAAACACCAGAAATTATTTCTGAAAAAGTATATGGTTCAGCAGAATATCATTGGGTTATAATGATATGTAATCATAAGTTTAATTATATAGATGACTTTCCATTACCAATGTATGAATTAGAGCAACATATTACAACAAAATATGGTGTTGGTCATGAGTATGATACACATCATTATATTGATTCAAACGGTAATCAAGTAGATTCTTCAAATCCTCAGGCAACATCAGTTTCAAATTATCAATATGAATCAGATGAAAATGAGAAGAAAAGAAGAATTAAATTAATTTCAAAATCATTGTTAGAAATAATTCTTAAAAACTTTAAAGACAACATGTAATGAGTAGTGAAAACGCAATCCGATTTGCCGGTGATATAACTATAGAAAAATTGGAACTCGTAAGTCTTAATGGCTTTGGCCAAGATGTTACTAACCAAATTATAGCATTTGAAATATATGAGGATATATTTTCTCCATTTATTACCGGTATCCTAGCGATAAGAGAATCAATTGACTATGCAGGTTTATTCCCACTTGTTGGCGAAGAATTTATTAATATTAGAATAAAAACACCAACATTTGATGATAAAAATATGATGATAGATGATCAATTTTTTATCTATAAAATGACAAATCGAAATATGGTTGGTGATAGAAATGTTATATATGAATTACATTTTATATCAAGAGAAGCAATTGTTGATATGAATAAACGAATAAGTAAATCATATGAAGGTAATATTAGTGATATTGCAAAAGAAATTCTTAGTGATAAAATAAATGGTTTAGAAACAACAAAAAATATATTAATTGAACGAACAGAAAATAGTACAAAATATATTTCAAACTATTGGTCACCAGTTAAAAATGTAAATTTTTTAGCAGAATGTGCTGAAAATGGTAATGGAGTTCCAAATTATCTTTTCTTTGAAAATAGATATGGATTTAATTTTGGAAGTTTGGATACATTATCTATCTCAGGTATTAAGCAATCATTTACATATGACCAATATTCTAGACAAGTAAATGAAGATGGTACTTCTATTAGAAATATTGAAGAACAATATAAAAGAATTATTGAAATTGATATTCCAATATTATTTGATTACATTGATAATGTTCAAAGTGGTATGTTTGCCTCCAGACAAATTACTCATGACTTTACAACAAAAAAATATAAATCATTGACCTTTGATTCATATGATTATTTTGAAAAACACAATTCATTAAATGGAAACAGAACAATTACAAGTAAAGGAGTACGTGCTTATAATTCTTTTATTATACAAAATTTAAATCATTGGGGCAATTTTAATGGGTATTATAGTACAGGACCAAGTTATACTGCACAGAAAAGAATATCATTATTAAAACAAGCACAACAAAATAAAATTATAATTACAGTTCCCGGTCGTATGGACTATACCATAGGTGAAAAAATATTTTTAAACTTAAATAAATTTAACCCTATTAAAGAGTCAGATAATCATGATGATATTGTTGATAAAATATTTACCGGTAAATATTTGATAAGTTCAATTAATCATGTAATAGATAGAGAAAAACATGAATGTGTGATGGAAGTAATAAAGGATTCATACATTTTTAATTTGGATAATGAATAATGAATATATTTACTGGTGTAGTTGAAAATAGACAAGATCCACTTAAACTTGGTAGGTGTCAAGTTCGTATTGTAGGTTTACATACACATGATAAATCATTAATACCTACTGAGGATCTACCATGGTCATACCCATTACAACCTATCATTTCTGCGGGTATGTCAGGTATAGGTCACTCACCTCTAGGCCCAGTTGAAGGCTCGTGGGTTATTGTTATGTTCAGAGATCCTGATAATCAACAACCTATATTATTAGGAACCTTAGGTGGAATTCCGCAAGATGAAGAACCTATTGATTCTGATAATAATCAAATGATTCTAAAAAAAGATGGCTACTTCCCACCAGCAGAAGAACAAACATTTACAGATAAAAATGGTAATGTAACATCAAATACATCTGAATCATTAAAGGAAGAAGACACAGGCTTAAAAAGTGCTAGGGATTATACTTCTTCACAAGTTGTAAAAAATAATTTAATGACTGATCCTATGTATGATGCTGATACATTAGCGGAAGTTGAAGCAATTATACAAGAAACTATAAAGACAGATATTACACAAAGAATGTATGATGCATTGGTAATTTTTACATATCACAATGGAGAAGATACATTAAAATCATCAAATATTCTTAAAGATTTAAATAATAATGATTATCTTAGTGCTGCAACTGGATTTGCTGAGTTTGGTAAAATTGATGGTGAATTTGATGGAGCAGAATTAAGAAAACGATTAATCGAAAAAGATTTATTTATTGCTGAAGGTATTCCTGGTCCTACTGGTGATTTAATCCCAGTTAAAGCTGCAATACCTACCATTGATACCTCATTAACTGCAACTGGACAACTTGATAATGGATTAAAAATGTCTCTTGGTTTTAGAGATCCAAATGGTAAATATCCACTTTATCAATTTGAACCAGATACTAACAAACTTGCAAGACATGAAGATATAAAGAAAACTATTGTTCGTAAAAAAGAACAAACAAGAAATAAAGACGTAATCACTGCATTCAATGTATCATGGGATCAATCACCAATACCATATAATTCTGTTTACCCGTATAATCATGTTTATCAATCTGAATCAGGGCATGTATTTGAATTTGATGATACACAAAACTCAGAACGAATACATCTTTATCATACAAAAGGTACATTCTTTGAGATTGATGCAAATGGTACTAAAGTGGAAAAGATTGTTGGTGATAACTATAAGATATTAGAAAGAAATGATCACTTATATATTAAAGGTACAGGTAATGTAACAATCGATGGTAATATTAATGTTAAGATAAACAATAATGCAAACATTGAAGTTATGGGTGATTCTAAGATGCATGTCCACGGTAATATGGAAACATCTGTGCGTGGTCAATATAAACTTAAAGCGGCTGGTATTAATATAGAATCATGGGTTGGTAATATTGAAATGTTTGCGGCTGGTAATATTGCTGGCGATGCAACGAGAATAGATTTTAATAGCGGGGTTTCATCAGCCTCAGGTTTATCTACTCCATCTGCATATGATCCAGAAATGCCCACATTTAAAGAATTGCAAGTGATTACTCGTGGTGTAGAAGCTGCTGCACACTATGAAACTCCAGAAGAAGGCGATCCTGCTACATATATTGCTAAACAAATTTCAGAAGGAACATTAGATCCGGCAGATCAGGATTATGGTACAGAACAAAGAGCAGATGCAGTAACACCTAGTTCTGCGGTTGCATTACCACAATCGTGTAATTTAATTAGTGCTATGGATAAATTTACTCCAGATTTATTTTTATCAAAACACTTTACGCTTGGAGCACTGACTAAGAATGGTTCTAGAATGCCAGTTGCGCAACAAGGATTAACAGCACAAGAGATTGTATGTAACCTTAAAGGGTTATGTGAAAATTGTTTAGAACCAATTGCTGAATTATATCCAGGAATAATTATTACTTCTGGTTTTAGAAGACCTGGTGATGTACCAGCATCAAGTAAAATATCACAACATTACTTAGGTCAAGCTGCAGACATTGTAATACCAGGATTTAGTCGTCAGCAACATTATGATGCTGTAAATCAAATTGCTAAAATGATTCCATATGACCAATTATTATTAGAATATTCCGGTAAAACGACAGTGTGGATTCATGTATCATTTAAATATGCAGCTAATAGAGTACAAGCATTTACAGTGAGGGATCACAAACGTGTTGGTTCAGTTGGACAGTTTGTGTTAATTGCATAATGGGATGGTTACCAAGTAGTACTACATTAGGTACTGTAGATGAAGGTGATGTTTTTAATTTTACAATTACCTATAGTGATGATATAACAGGATTACCTGGAACAGTAACACTTATAGCTAATGATCCAGATCCTAGTGTTATTATTACAAATAATAATATTGCTGGCAAATATGAAGATATATTTGACCAAACAATTAAATACAGAACAAAGCAAGATACATTTGTTGAAGTACAAAAATGGAGCGAGATAAACACAGATGAATTGTATGGTGTTTATCATTTTATACAAGATCCAGCAACAACAAAAACATATACGTTTGAAGCAACGGCAGGTGGTACTTCACAAACATATAGTATTATAATAAATAATGATATTGATTATGATAAAAGACAATTAGCTAAGTATGTAAATCCGACTGGAATTATTGTTACATGGACAAATGCTAACGGTAATACAATAACTTGGGTAGATAATAATAACAACGAAATAACTTGGACAACTTAAATGGCAACACCTAATACATTTTCAGATAAAACTGGTCAAATAGCACTTACATTACTTGATGAAAATTTTGAGTATATTGATAGTTCATTGACAACACTGCAATCTGACATTAATACTGTGCAATCTAATTTAGATAATATTGACCTTACAGATATTCAAGGAAATACAACTATTACAGGTACATTAAATGTTACTGGAACAATATCATTAGGTGGTAATTGGACTATCGTAGAAACGAATGGAACATTATATTTTAAAAATTCTGGAGTAAGTAAAGTTAAAATAACATCAGACGGAGCAATAACATCTGTTGATGATATAATCGCAGTAGGAACTATGTAATGCCATTACAAGAATTTGGACAAATATCATTAGTTAATGTTGCCACAGAATTTGGTGATGCTAGTCCACATTCTTTAACAGAATTTTATAGTGCTAGTACTGGAATTCCTTCTAGCGGAGCAATATCTTTAACACAGTTTTATGGGGTTTCAGCTTACGCAAGCATTGGAACTATTTTAGATATAGATTATAGTATAGTACCATTTTCCCCGAATGGAGAAACAACATTATCATATGATCCCGATCAAGATAGATTTCTTTTAGTATATAGTAATTATAGGGGTGCTGATGAGCAGTATTGTCGCGTTATTAAAATAAATGCAGATAAAACTATTACATTAGGTAATCAATATAGTTTTGGATTTAATAGCGATAAAAAATCAGTAGATTATGATACGAATGTAAATAAATTTGTTGTACTATTTAGAGATAATGTTGATGATGAAAAAATGAAAGCAAGATCAATTACAATTAATGATATGTCAATTACATTTGGTACTGTTATAACG
>Ga0208644_1003656_pt1 | contig 11830 bp, 16 predicted proteins | sample VirMetDEL_Nov_18_FD_184517 | JGI IMG/M metagenome (GOLD analysis project Ga0208644, IMG submission 184517) | Aqueous microbial communities from the Delaware River and Bay under freshwater to marine salinity gradient to study organic matter... | ecosystem: Environmental > Aquatic > Marine >... | reverse complement strand
CCCATACGCTCATTCGGCATCGGAACGAAACTGAACATGCACTCAGGTTCACCAGTGAGCCAACGACCCACATCAACAGCGCCACCTGAGGTCGCATATTCCAACTCCGAAACCATATCCAAACGGCTGTCAATCTGCTCGGACAACTGCCCAAGCAATCGCTCAACCTCGGGACGAACCGCATGCCAGCCCTCAACAGCCAACTTGTGAGCCTCCGCATAGTTCGCAGTCTCGCAAAACGACTGGTCGCCATGCTCCGACTGTTTCTTGCTCGGATTCGCATTGGCGTAAGCCAACATGTCACCGAACGAATCAAATTTATCTAGCAGAATATTCTTGCCATTAACCCAAGTTAATGTACCCATAATGAAACCTCCCAGTTTCGTAGAAAAGTGAATGAATGATAGCCGATGCCACTAAATAGTGACACCAGCCATCACCTTGTCCAACTGCTCGGGCTTGAGACCAGCCGTAATCTGTGTCGCAAACGCCTTCGCAGGAGACATCCCGACACTGATTTGCTTGGCACCATTCAGTGTGTTGCGTGGCGTAACCAAAACACGCAACCCAGCACTGAACACATTAGCCCGCTGTAATCCACAGACGGGACAACTCCAACGACAAACCAACAGAGTTGAGCATCGCATCCTCAACACGCTCATCAATGTCAATGTCAATCGTTGCAAAACGATTAAGAAACGCTCTGTCAATCGGATTACGACCAACATACTCGGCAGTAGCACCATTACCGTAGGTATTCGCTGTGGCAATCGCAACAAAATTCGGATGGCGTGAAACCATGCCGTCCGCAAACGCCATTGAATCGTTCGCAAGAGCACTGTTTAGCACATTGAGCACATTCGGATTGCCGTTATCCACCTCGTCCAGCAAGAACACACCGCCATGCTCAAAGATACGGCGAAACTCAGTAGCAACATAGTTGCCACCGCCAGCCATATAGCCCACCAAAGCCGACTCGGGAGTCTGCCCCGAAACCGACTTAGATGCGAACGGCACATTCAAAGAATCGGCAACCTGCTTACCAATCGTAGATTTACCCGTACCTGCAGGACCAACCAAATAGGCATGAACACCTGCCGAAACAGTCTGCAAAATATCCTCAAAACGATTATGCAAAACACCTGCAATCTTGACTGGCTCAGGTCGGTTACCAACCGAGATGTGAGTCACCTGAGGACGAAGCGAATCAATCTGCTTCGTAACCTCATGCTTGAAACCATCAAAATTGGTATGCCACGAAGTGTTCAAAACCTCAGTGTGCTTGTCCACGCTAGTCGCAACGATTGAACGCACCTCATCAGTATCAACACCGCCTTTATAATTGCCGAAGGCAACCTTGACAGCATTATTCACGATGGATTCAATAACCCCATCAACCGAACCAGCAGGCACCGAAGGTGCCGCAGGAGTAGCAGGGACAAGCACAGTCTGCCCCGAAGGGGTTGGGCTGTAATGAATCTCCTTGAGACCTTGAAGAATTGCTTGCTCAATCACCAAAGGTGAAAAGTAAATCGCAGGCTTGCCACGAAACTTGATACCCAAATAATTGCAAACAGCAATTAACTCATTTTTCTTGCAATCAGCAAGACGCTTAGATAAAGTATTACTAAAAGTAACGACCTGTCTTGAACTGTCGTAACCAGCGACAGGCAATGATTTAACTGCACTCATGAAATGACCTCCCAGTCAAGTTGTGTAATGGCTGTTCGTTCACGAACACCTAATGACAGGCACCATGCCCATCCACCATCGTATTCAATTAAGTATAGCAAACTACACCGCTACAGTGTAATCAACTCCGTTGAGAATATATCTCGGATTGCCACCATTACGGCGATAACGCCATGCCGAAGGCATAATCTTATTCATACCCTGCTGGTCAGAAGCACTGCCCCAACCAGTAGAAATCGGCAAAAACACCCAATCGCTCGGGGTTTCCACGAACTTACCCATAACCGTACCGTGATGCTTAATGTACCGTTCACGGACACCGCTAGCGGAAACCACATCCACATAAGTCCACTTGCCACACTTACGCTCAGAACCCTCACGGAACCATCGTCCCGACTCATTCGGATTAATAAATGCCAATTTCATATATGAACCTCCCAGTTCGTTACTCAATCTGCATAATTGCATCGTAGATGCCGAAGGAATCGCACCTTCGTAACGGCACTAACCGCATCTGAAACCGCATGCCGTTCGTAAAGGTACAATGGTACCACACCCCGACACACTCCGCAAATATCGGCAACATGTCCCCGAACCGCAATGCCCTAAAAGCACGCCGATGACTACAAGCCGAAACTCGCCTCAATCGTTGCAACCGAACCGCTCACGATTCACCTAATGCCGATGCTCAATCACTGCACCCAAATTGCAACCGCTCAACATCTAGCCGATGAGCACTTGTCGCAGATGACATCCAGTCAATCAAGCAACACAGCGACAACCTATGAGAGCATCAATCACGATGCCAATTGCCTATCGTTCAATAAGCCAAAGCCATTGATTCCGATGCCAAACACTATTACACATCCAAAACCAAAAGTCAAACATCCAAATCACACGCCTTTTATTCCGCCTGTTTCCCCACGCATAATGCGCACCGAAATTCACACGCTAAACACATGATTTGCCCAAACCCCAATAACCCCACCAATAAGCACTAGTCCGTTTCACAGTCCGCCACATGCCCGAATGACCCACATCATGGCATGTGTCATCTGTGCATCATGGGCATCATGCCCACATCAGGCGACCCATCAAAAGCCATAATGATTATGGTCTGATATATCACCAAAATATCAACTTATCCACAAGTCACATCCATCGGGTGGGGGAGCATGGGGGGGTACGGGTCACACTCTCGTGTATGATTCTTATAGCCTAGGGTTGGAGCACTATTTTTATAGTGTCGGATACCCCCCTACCCTGTTTGTTTGGGTCCCCCGACCTAAGTATAATATATAAAAATTTTAAACTTTTAGCAGTCCCATTTACGCAACGCTAGGGCTTTGCGTGTTGGTCGTCCTTTGGAGTCTTTCATTGGTCCTGCCATGCCACCCATTCTTGCACAGAATGATTTGCGGCGTTTTGCTGCTTTCGGTGATTTGGCTGCTTGTTTGGCGGAGACAGGTGGTTTGAGTGTGCCTCCTGTTTGGGCTTTGTATGAGGCTCGTCCTTTGGCGTTTAGTCCACCTGCTGGGTTTTTGCCTTCTTTTCTTGTCCATGCTGCTGTTTTTGGCATTATTTTTTCTTTTTCTTTTTTTGTTTTATGGCAATAATATCTGCTTGTGTTATTTTTTTGCGTGGTGCAGCAACTGCTGCTAACCGTTTCTGTTTTGGACTATATTTGCTGTATGGCATTATCTGTATTTCCTTGTCTTTTTGGCTACTGTTTTGGGTTGTTTAACAAACTGTTTACCAGCCTTGATGCCTCGGCGTTTTGCGGCACTGGTTGCAGCATATTCTGATGCTGTTAGCCCTTTGATGGCTGCTGACGGCAAATAGCGTTCACCTGTAGCCTTAGGTCCTTGTGTGGATGGTTTACCTGATTTGGTGGTCCATTTCTCTGCAGTCCATTTAGATAACGATTTCTGTTTACTGGTTTTCGGTCCCGTGTATCCGCCGCCAGCCTTTTTGTATCGTTGCGCCACTATTTGTGCTTTACGGGCTGACCATTGCCCTGCTTTACCACCTTCGGTCCCTGCTTTAACAGACGCTAAGATTGTTGCCCTAAATTTGGTTTAGTGTATGCCATTTTTGTCCACGCCTATTGTAATTGTAAACAGCACAAACTGTTCTATTATTGTCACCTCGTGTTACTCGGTGACCTACAATATCTAGTATCCCTTACCCCCCCCTATAATCCCCCCCGTTGTTCCCTACGGAACAGAAACAACATTAATAGCATGGACAAAGAAAACATACTGGACCCACGACAAGAAAAATATTTGAACTGGCTATGCACGCCAGCGTCTGGTCGGATTCCTAGTTCGCAAGAGAAGTATGCTCAGCAGGAAGGTATTGACCCGACAACTCTTAGACGCTGGCAGAAGAAACCGTCCTTTAAGGCTGAGTGGGCTAAACGGGTGGAGGACCTGCAGGGTTCTCCTGAGCGGTCACAGAAGTTGTTGGACGCATTATATGCTAAGGCGTTGGATGGTGATAATAAGGCTGCACAACTGTATCTTCAGGCAACCAATAGGTTGGCTCCTACGCAAATCAAGGTTGAACATTCTCAGAAGTTGGAGGATATTTCTGATGCTGAGTTGGATGCGTTGATTGCTCGGGCTGCTTTGGGTGAGAAACATATCCGTCAGGAAACAGAATCTTTTGCTAGGGAACTAAAAGAACTATAAATATGGCTACTACTAATGATGCGATGTTTGTTGCGTTAAAGGCGCAGTATCCTAGTTTGTCCACTTTGGGTGATTTGATGTATGCGTTTGCTCAAGATAATGGTTACGATTTTCGTAACACTTTGGGTTACCAGTTTTATGCTGCTACTGGTGCCGAAGGCACGACTCTTGGCGATTTGGCTTATTCGTATTGGAATGACCCAGATTTTGCGGTTTCTAACTTAGAACAGGAAGATGGAACAGATTTGTTACTAGAGGATGGTGGTTTCGTTTTGATGGAGGCTGGTAATGGCTGATAAGAAGATAACGGCTTTAACGGCGCTGGTTGGCGCTGATGTTGCCGACACAGATGTTTTTGCTGTCGTTGATGTTTCGGCTACTGAAACAAAAAAGATTACTGCCGAGGAGTTGTCTGTTGCTGTTGCCGCACAGGGTTTGAATGCTGGTGGTGCTAGTCGTGTTCACATTCATGGTATTCATTTGCCCGCTACCCACAACATTGAGTTTGAGGGTACAACAAACAATGACCATGAAACCATTTTAACTGTCATAGACCCGACTGCTGACCGAACTGTTAGTTTGCCTGATGCAACTGGTACGGTTGCTCTTACTAGCGACTTAAGCACTTACGCTCCATTAGCCAGCCCAACTTTTACTGGCACACCTACTTTGCCTACGGGAACTATCGCTGTTACTCAGAGCGCTTCGGATAATAGCACAAAGGTTGCTACTACGGCTTATGCTGATGCGGCTGCTACTGCTGCCGCTGCTGCTGCAACAGTAGATTTTGCTGATGTTGATAACATTTTAAGTAACGCAGTATTCAACTAGGGAACAATTTAACCACTTATTAGGAGATAACAAATGGCAACATTCACTAAGAAAATTCTTTCAGGTAGCACAGACGGTAAAGCGATTAAGGTTGCTCAGACTGCTACGGCTGGTACAACGATTCATACTGGTTCAACTACAACCACAACTCTTGATGAGGTTTGGTTGTATGCAGTAAACACTTCTGCTTCAAATGTCAAATTAACGATTGAATGGGGCGAAGCAACAGCACCTGATGGCAACATTGAACTTAGTGTTGTTGCCGAGTCGGGTCTTGTTTTGGTTGTTCCTGGGTTGTTGATTAAAGGTAATGCAACTGCGCTTGTTGTTAAGGCTTTTGCTGCGACAGCGAATGTGATTTGTATTCACGGGTATGTAAACCAGATTACGGTTTAAGTTATGCGGTTTGATAACCGTTCACGGGTTAGCACTTATACTTCTGCTTGGATGCCGACAGGCGATGAATATGTATTACCACTGACAGTTGATTATCTTGTTGTCGCTGGTGGTGGTGGCGGTGGTGGAGCCGAACAAGGCGGCGGCGGCGGCGCTGGTGGATATCGTTGTACCGTTACCGCTTCTGGTGGTAGTCCAGGAACTGTTGAAACAGCCTTAACGCTTGCTAAAGCAACAAATTATACAGTAACCATTGGTGGTGGTGGTGGTACAAACAGCAACGGTAGCAACTCCGTGTTTAGTACAATTACTTCAACTGGCGGCGGCGGTGGTGGTGCGTGGAATGGTGGTTCAATCGTAGGGGCGCAATCAGGTGGTTCTGGTGGTGGCGGCGGCAGTACGGCGCAAGGTGGTGCGGCAGGTACGGCAAACCAAGGTTTTGCTGGTGCGAATGGTACTGCTGGCAATAATGGTCCAGGTGGTGGTGGCGGTGGTGCGTCAGCAGCAGGTAGTGGTGGCAATGGTGGTGCTGGGCGAGCAACAAGTATTTCTGGAACTTCTGCAACTTACGCAGGTGGCGGAGGAGGAGGTTATGAATCTCGTTATGGTGGTGGCACTGATGGTGGCACAGGTGGCGCAGGTGGTGGAGGTAAAGGAACTGGTCCTGTTAGCGGTGCTGGAACTGCTGGTAGCACAAATACTGGTGGTGGTGGTGGCGGTGGCGGTAGTGGTAGCACAACAGGTCAATCGGGTGGTAGCGGCAGAATTATGTTGCGATATCCAGATGTATACACAATTACTATCGGTGCAGGTTTAACGGGTTCAACAGCGACCGATGGTTCATTTAAAATCACAACAATTACCGCAGGTAGCGGTAATGTGAGTTGGGCTTAAATGACTAGACCGTTTTCACCTCGTGCCAGAGTTTCCACTTATACTTCTGCTTGGATGCCAACAGGCGATGAACTTTTACCTATTACGGTTGATTATTTGGTTGTCGCTGGTGGTGGTTCGGGTGGTCAAGAAAATGTCTCATCAGGTCGTGGCGGCGGCGGCGGTGCTGGTGGTTTTAGAACAGGCACAGGACTGTCTTTATCTGGTGACATAACTGTAACTGTTGGCGCAGGTGGCGCAGCAGTTGGTGCAGGCACTAAAGGCATTAGTGGGAGTGACAGCGTACTTAGTTCTATTACTTCAGCGGGTGGCGGTGGCGGTGGTGGCGGTTCAAGTTCATCAGCCGCAGTTACATTTGGTTTGGCTGGTGGTAGCGGTGGTGGTTCAGCGAACAACAGCACAGCAGCAGCGGGCAACACTCCTAGCACTTCACCTAGTCAAGGTTCTAATGGTGGTGGTGGTCGTGGCGGCGGTGGTGGTGGTGCGTCAGCCGTTGGCGGCACAGGTATAGATGACGGTGATGGTGGTGCAGGCGGTGCAGGAACAAGCAATTCTTATTCAGGTTCGGCAGTTACTTATGCAGGTGGCGGTGGTGGTTGTGGTGTAACTAATGCACCAGCAGGCGGTTCAGGTGGTGGCGGTGCAGGCGCAAGAACAAGTACAAGTGGGGCGGGTAGTGGTACAGCAAATCGTGGTGGCGGTGGCGGTGGTGCAAATAACGAAAACTTTAAAACTTCAGGTTCTGGCGGTTCAGGCATAGTCATCATCCGATATCCAGACACAAATCGTGATATTTCAGTTGGCGCAGGTTTGACATACACCCAAACAACATCGGGTGGCTACAAAATATATCAATTCACTGCTGGCACAGGCACAGTAACAATCTAAGATAGGAGAATATATATGGCACATTACGCATTTCTAGATAGCAACAATGTTGTGGTCAAAGTAATTACTGGCGTTGATGAAACAGTCACGCAACTTGACAACGGCGTTGAGGTGGGTGGTTCATCTGAGGCTTGGGAACAGTTTTATGAGAATCAACCGTGGCACTCGGGGCTGACCTGCAAACGCACTAGTTACAACAACAACATCCGCAAACAATACGCAGGTATTGGTTTTACTTATGACGCAGCCGCCGATGTGTTTATCGCACCACAACCATATCCATCATGGGTTTTAGATGAGAACCATGATTGGCAACCACCAACACCAATGCCAACAGATGACAAACGGTATGCGTGGTTTGAACCGAACCAACAATGGATAGAAATAGTTGAGCCTTAAAGTGTGGGTCGCAATCTAACAAGGTGGCTTATACCGCTACCAGCAATCCTGTTTGCGGTTGCACCGCAAAACGCTAATGCAGAACCAGTTGCAGGTTTAACAACAACCTATTACACGATTGATGTAATTCCACCAGTTCAATCCACTACAGAATATCCTGTTTGTGGTTCAGAAATAGAAAACAATATTAACCGTAGTTATGACGGTGAACCGTACGAAGATTGCACGGGCGACTTGTTTATGGTTCATATGGCAGGGTTTATTACAATTCCTGAACATAATACAATTGAGTTTATGTTGGCTCACGATGATGGCGGAGAGATAACAATTGGTGGTAATACATTTGGTGTTTGGAATGACCAAGGTTGTTCGTGGAGTATGTCAAATCAACTAGAAGTTGATACTGGAACTGTTCCACTTCAATTATTTATGTATGAAAATGGTGGGGCAGCCTGCCTGATGCTTGCTTGGAAAATAGATGACGGCGATTGGACAATCGTACCTGATGAAGCGTTTACTTATCAAATGAATGTATCAACTACAACTATTCAGGAGACTACAACATCATGGGTTCAAAGTACAACATCCACGACTGTGGTGACGACAGATACTATTATTGCGGAAACAACGACTGTCCCTGCAACGACAACTACAGTAGTCCCTTCCACAACAACGACCACAACCACAGAGCCAGTTCAGACATCAACAACCACATCCACGACAAGTACAACAGTAGCCCCGACCACAACAACTGAGCCACCTTATACGCCACCTCAAACATCAACTACGGTTCCTGAACCTAAACCTGAATCTAGTCCCACCAACGAGACTCAACCTGAAGAAACCACAAACGAACCCGCCACCACAATTGACGAACCCGAAACAACAGAACCCGAAACATCTACAACTTATCCTGACGAGACTTTTCTAGAACCTGTTGAGCCTGATGAGACAACCATTCCTGAGACATTCTTTCCCAAGATTGAAGATGAGCCTGTTCTTGACGAAACAAAACAGCCAACAGAGCCGCTAGAGCCAGAGGAAGATATATCAGAAACAACACAATTAGCAGTACAGAGTTCATCAACCACTAGTGTACTGTTCCTTGAAGATGAACTTATTGATTATGAACAGTTTTCTGCGATTATAGAATCTATTGATGAAGCAACACCAGAGCAGATTGTTGCCATTATAGAAACTGTGTTGGCTGCTAATGTCACTAGTGAACAAGCAGCAGAGTTGGTGTCTAATGTGGCTATTCTTGAGGTGATTAGTCAAGAAGATGCAGAACAGTTGTTTTCTGAGGTTGTCCCCGCTGATTTGACTGAGGAACAGGCTGCGTTAATTGTGGAGGCTGTTCAAACAGCCCCCATTGAGGTACGGAAAACATTTGAGGGAGTGATTGACATTTTTGGTTCACAGTTTGAAAACTATGTACCTACTGGGTCAAATATTCCAGTTTCCCAAAGGCGTACTTTGGTTGCCGTTGGGGCAACATTAACAATGTTACCTACTTCTAAGGTTAGACGATAATGAAACGCATATTGGATTATCTTGTAGATAATGCGTGGACATGGGCAGGAACTGGCATGGTTTTGATTACTTTGTCTGGTCCTACCTTTAGACAGGCAGTTTTTCTTACGGGTGTAGCGATTATGGTTCATTCCATAATCACTTTTACAAAAAAGGATGACAATGAATAAATCTATTGCAAAAATGTTGGACCTTGGGCAGCGTTTGGTTTCGCTGTTTATTGCGAGTGCTTTGCCAATTATTACTGGTGGCGCTATTTTGGGTGTTGATGTTGTTAAATCTGCTGGTGTTGCTGGATTAACAGCGTTGTTTGGTGTTGTTCAAAAGTTGGCTGCTGCCAGTGTTGATGGCGAGTTGTCGGCTGATGAAATCAGCAAGGCTTTTGGTAAATAGTGCCATATCCTGTTGTTAAGGTAAAATACTGTAGTCATTTAGCGGGTAAAAAACCTAGCGAAGTTACGCCAGATATTTTGCGCAAAACTGTTAGTGGCGGCAAAATGGAGTTGTGTGCCGCTGATGCTTGGGATGCGATGGTTGCCGCTGCGGCTAAAGATGGTGTTACTTTGAAGCCAACTAGTTTGGGTGACCAGTTTCGTAGCATTGAGCAGCAGAAGGCTGCGTTTTTGCAACGCTACAGGAAAGAACCTGTTGCTAATTCTACTAGTCGTACTTGGAATGGTCAGAAATGGTGGCTTAAAAAAGGTTTAGCGCCTTTGGCTGCACCTAATGATGACCCTAAAACTTGTAGTCGTCATATGCTTGGTTTGGCTGTTGATGTTGCTAACGCTAGTGGTAAGATATTGGAGTGGCTGTTGGCTAACGAAAACAAGTTTGGTTTCAGTCACGAGGTTCAATCTGAGCCTTGGCATATTCGTTATGTTGCTGGCGATGATGTTCCAGCAGCGGTGAAAGAGTTTGTAGAACAACCGAAATAACAATCCGTTAGGATGGTGTTTATGCGTAAATGGTTTATATCCATTGTTGCTATCTGTTTAATCATGCCTATTAGTCATGTTCATGCCGTATCTAGGGAGTTGGTTGGCAAATGTGGGCATTGGTTAGATGATGCTTTGGATGTGGGTTGGTCTAGGTCGCATATATCTAAATTGGATTATGTGATGTGGCGTGAATCTAGGTGTATGCCTAGTGTATTTAACCCAACCGACCCAAATGGCGGCTCTAGAGGCTTGCTGCAAATTAATCAGTTTTGGTGTTTGCCTAGCAGATATTTTCCTAATGGCTGGTTGCAGTCGCAAGGAGTTTTAGATTCATGTGCACAGTTGTCTAATCCTGTGATTAATTTGCGTGCTGCTTTGGCTATTTTTGAATATTCTGAGAAACGAAACGATAATGGTTGGCAGCCTTGGGGTAAATAGTGGAATTAACTGAACTTTTAAATGAGAAAGAGTGGCGTTTGTGCCGAGGTCCTGACAACGCCACCATTGATGAGCAGTTAGCGGCTTTTGTTCATTTTTGTGAAAACTATTGGTTTATTAAACATCCTGAGCGTGCACGAATTCTTTTTAAGTTGCGTGAAGCGCAAATAGATTCTGTTCGTACTTGGTTAGATTCTAGGTATTCTGTTGTTTTGAAAGCCCGTCAGATTGGGTTTTCTACTTTGGCTGCTGCTTATGCGTTTTGGCTAACATTTTTTTGGTCTGACCGTTTTGTTGTCATGCTATCTAGAACCGAGCGTGAGGCTATGAAGTTGTTGTCTAAAAGTAAGTATGGTTACAAATTTTTGCCGTATTGGATGAAAGAAAAAGGTCCAAAGCAGGTTACTGAGCATCAATTGAAAATGATTTTTAGTAACGAGTCGGCTATTGAATCTTTGCCGTCAGGTAATGACCCTGCTCGTGGTGAGTCAGTGTATTTGGTTATTGTGGACGAAATGGCGTTCTTACCTAATCCTGAAGAAGCGTGGGCTTCTATTGAACCTATTGCGGATGTTGGTGGTCGTGTGATTTGTTTGTCCACCGCTAATGGTTCAGGTAACTTTTTTCATAATTTGTGGGTTGGTTCTCAAACTGGGGCTAATCAGTTTGTTGGCATATTTTTTCCTTGGTCTGCTGGTGACCGTGATGATGACTGGTATGCGGTTAAAGCAAAGAATATGGTTTCTTGGCAATTGCATCAAGAGTATCCACGCTTCCCTGAGGAAGCCTTTATCAAATCAGGTAATCCTGTTTTTGATATAGATTTGTTGAACACTATGGAAATTGTTGAACCCGAGGTCGGGTTCTTGCATGCGTATTCTAATAATGTTGTTGAGTTTCGCCCTAGTGAGAATGGTAATTTTTCTGTTTGGGAGTTTCCTGACCCTGAGGCTGTTTATGTAATTGGTTCGGATGTTGCTGAAGGTTTGCAGCATGGTGATTATAGTTCTGCTCATGTTATTAATGCGACTTATGGTTATGTTGTGGCGCATTGGCATGGACATGTTGAGCCAGATATTTTTGGTGAGATGTTGGCTCAGATGGGTTGGTGGTATAACACGGCGTTGT
>Ga0208644_1003655_pt1 | contig 11830 bp, 22 predicted proteins | sample VirMetDEL_Nov_18_FD_184517 | JGI IMG/M metagenome (GOLD analysis project Ga0208644, IMG submission 184517) | Aqueous microbial communities from the Delaware River and Bay under freshwater to marine salinity gradient to study organic matter... | ecosystem: Environmental > Aquatic > Marine >... | reverse complement strand
GGGCGGAAGCCCCGCCCCGCATAGCGCACGCGCTATTCTGCGGCTTCGCCGCTATCGTGAGCTACTGGGATTTGTTCGGCTTCTGTGGGATTTTCTGTGGGAGTTACGTCAATCATGCGATTTTTAGCACGTTCCATAAATTCTTGCAGTTGTTCAACGATTTGATCCCTGCTGAGATTGTCAACGTGTTCGTGCGTGACGTGGCTACGAGCTACCATGAGGCCAGTCACCTTCAGGCGCAATTCTTCTGCCTTGATCGCTGCGGAGAAGTTCCCCGCTTCCCATGCTTCGTCACGTAGACGCTGCATGTCTCTGACTGACTTGGTGATTGTTACGCCGTACTTGCTTTCGAGTTCTTGGCGCATTTCTTCCATTCGTTCTTTGACGACTGGATTATTGAGGAGCTGCACGGCTCTGACGTTCGGGTTAGCGTATCCCGCTGCTCTAGCTGCTGCGGTTTGTGTCATGTCTTTGTGAATGTAGTTGTCGAGAAACTTCTGTTGTTGTGGCTGCAACCTGCGTCCGCCTTTTTCTATCTGTTCACCGACCTTTGGCATTCTTCTGCTACCCGAATAATTTCTCGACTTGACCCTTTCGCTATACTACCCGATCCGCTGCTGTGGTCAAGTGCTACATTTCCCAAAACATCCCAACACAACAACAGGCCGCGCTGCGACAACAACATTAAGGGGGGATGGATTATATCCCCCCCTATAAGGGGGGTAACGTAGTTAACGTAAATTAACCCATTGATTTTATTACGTTATTTACGTTAAAACGACTTTTTAACGTAGTTACCGTAAATCGCTAAGTTGTTGATTTAATTACATATTCTACGTTACGTTAACTACGTTAAAAATTAACGTGAATTATTTTAACGTAAATTCATATAAAATAATTTATAAAAAGTTGTTGACAGTCCCAAACTATCCCATGTATAAAGAGGGCAGTTCTAGTAAACGAGGAGTATATAAAATGTCTGGTTATAACGGTTGGAAAAACTACGAGACTTGGTTGGTTAACATCTGGTTTGGTGATTCGTACAACGAGTATTTTTTGGAGTTGTTTCGCGAGGGCGAGTTGTTGGAAGCCGTAGATGCTGAGAAGGTCAAGGATCACGTTGAAAGCCTTATCTTTGATTGTGGCGGCATTCCTGAGACTGGCTTTGTCACTGACTTGGTTAACGGCGCGATGAGCGAAGTTTACTGGCCTGAGATTGCGGCACATGTAGAAGAAGCAATTCAATACGAAATGGAGAACGCGGCTTAGGCTGCGCTTTTCCCCATTCTAGCAAAGGAGAAGATATGTATTATCTAGCATATGGAATGAACACGAACCGCGATGCTATGGCGGCGCGATGCCCGAAGGCGAAACCGTTGGGCGGCTTTTATTTACCTGACCACCGTTTGACGTTTCGCGGTGTTGCGGACTTTCGCCATGATAGCGACATGGTTTTGCCTGTCGTTTTGTGGGAGATTACGCACGATTGCTTGAGGGCGTTGGACAGGCTTGAGGGCTATCCGACATTGTACGACCGCCGCAAGATCAACGGCGACTGGCTTATCTATGATATGAACGGCAACAAGGGCGCACTGGGCACACCGTCGAGCGGCTATTATGATATGATTGAGCAGGGTTATAAAGACTTTGGGCTTGACGATTGGTATTTACGCGCGGCGGCGAAGGATGCGGAGTTAGCGGCATGAGTAGAGAAGAGTTTTTTGAATGGTTGGACACATGCCCGACCCACAAGTGGGAAATCACTCACGAAGAATACGGCCACGTTGTCGTGTCTTTTCCTAATGATGAAGAAGATGAAGAAGAGGTGACAGCATGATTTTACAGAGCTTGGCAGAGTTGCTTGAGGAGATGGAGCGCGACCTTGCGCGTATCAACTGGGAAGATGTAGCGATTGCAATTTGCTTTGTTGCGTTGGTTGGCCTTGGTATTATTGGGATTGTCGTCGGATGGTGGTGATAGAGGGCGACATAACCCGAACAATTTAACGACCCCCGCTCGAATACAGGCGGGGGTTTTTTTGTGTTGACTTGGGATTTGTCCCATGTTATTTGAATTTCAGTTTGGGTTTATGCTCATTGTTATCCCGAACTGCCTCATAAACTAGACAGCCCCCGACCCGAAAGAGTTGGGGGTTTTTTTATAAATTTTTTTATTGACACTGTATAAATTATATTATATGTATGGGATGTCTAGCATATAAGAGGAGTTTAATATCATGGGCTTAGATATGTATTTACGCGGAGACAAGTTCATCAGTTCTTGGGATCATTCGCAGCGTGACGAGCATGGCATGCCGTTAGAGGTAAAGCGTCCACAAGTGGATGGGTTCGAGGTTGCGTCTTACGTTCTTGACCTTGGCTACTGGCGCAAGTTTGCCCCGCTGCATAAGTTCATTGTTCGGGTTTTTGCAAATGGTGAGGATCATTGTCAGCCGATTGATTTGGATGCCGAGGATTTGCGCCGTATCGCTGCTGCGATTCGTGACGGTAATTTACCCGACAACGATGATTGCGCGGGTTTCTTCTTTGGCAATCCCGAGTTCTGGGATGCAGACCGCGCCGAGGGCGAAAAGCATGCCGAGACATTCGACAAGGCTGCTGCGTGGATTGATTCCGAGGTGTGGAATACTGTGACCTATCAGGCGAGTTGGTAAGATGGGACGCATGAGCGATCAAGCAATTCAGGACATGGAAACGCCTATCATGGCACCATGTCCCGATTGTTGGGGTGAAGGGTACGTTAAGTTTGACGTACCCCGCCCACATGGGCCGAACCGTGACGTTGGTTATCTCGAACAGGTTAGCGAGGTTTGCGGAAGTTGTTCGGGTGATGGAGAGATGCCACGGCTTTGCGATTGTGGTGAAGTTGTGACTGTTGGCATGGGTGAAGATGCCGAGAAGTGTGAGGAGTGTGCAAATGCATAGGAACGTTTACCCGAACACGCGCAAGGCTATGGATCAGTGCTTGGTTTTGTTGCGTGACGCGGCGAGGGAGTCGCTAAAGTATTATGCTAATCATTACCCGAACAATTCCGAAATTGGATTGATGAAGGGCGACATGAATAGCTTTGAGCGTGAGTTGCGCCAGTGCATTGAGGACTATGTTATTATGCCGTGGCAAGCTGAGTTGATTAATGAGTGGTCAGAGGAGAAAAACAATGACTTATCAAACTAAAAACCCGATTGTGTCCGAGGCCATTGAGAAGGCTTGGGAGAATGCGAATAATCAACGCGAGGCTGCGGAGAATTATTTAAAGATGTTGCGCAGTGATAAGGTTTTGCGCGATGCGGCAACTGCGCGTTATTTGCAGCGCATTGCGTCTGAGGATGTAAGTGCGCGTCCGAGAGCGAATAGAATTAGTTTTCGACGCGAGGCTGAGAAGATTTCGAAGCAGGTTGTTCTGCAGAAAGGTGAGCAATCTACCCCGAATGTGTCGTTGAAGAACACGGCGGCGGTTTATTCGCGCAATATCTTTGATTACTTCCATTTGCCCGAGCTTGGTATTCGCCTTGGCGATGCGACGAAGGGCGATCTGGAGCATGCGGTAAGCAAGGAGCAGGGCAAGATGACAACGCACCGTCGCAATCATAAGTTCTTGTCTGCGATCTTGGAGAAGATGCCCGAGGGTAAAATTGTTCGGGATGTCTGGAAGGCCGAGGACGTGGAAGCAATTCATACAGACGTTATGGTTTCATAATGTCTATGGGGGTCAAGTGTGCCGCGCAGCAATGCCATCACGCATTCACCCCCGACAGTTTTACAGGGGGTCAAGTTGATACCGCAGAAATGCCATCTGGGATGCACCCCCAACAGTTTTTGGGTCAGAGAAAGAACGCAGAAATGTCATTCCATACTTACCCAAGGGGGGCCAACCATCATACGCAGAAATGCTATGTGAGATGCGCCCCCGACATTTTTATTTGGTGCCAAGGCAAGACCGCAGAAATGCTATTACCGCTGCACACCAAGGGAAGGGTCAATGCAACCTTACAGAAATGTCAGTGTCTGGACACCCTTCCCAACCAGTTAAAGGGGTCATTGTGAAAACGCAGAAGTGTCAAGACATTGTTTCCCCGAGGGGGCCATAGTCCAAGCGCAGAAATGTCATAGGGTATCCGCCCCCACCGAATTTGGGTCATTTATGATGCACAGAAATGTCATTCGTCAGATTACCCAATAACCAGAGGCCATTACGAGCCCGCAGCAATGCCATATGGGAAGCGCCTCGCAACTAAGAAAGAAGTGAAATATGGATAAGAGATATGAAAACGAAACAATCGCAATGATTTATCGCACATGGCGCAACCGCCAGAATATGGTTCGCGCTGATGGTAAACTTGTTTTGCAGATCAAGGCAATTTGCCGTGGGTTTGCCGATGGAGACATCAAAGAGGCGAACAAGTTGTTTTCTGCCTTGAGAAAGGGAGAAGGTTCGCTTGATTTGGTAACAGCGACAGAGCCGTTTTTTCAGGCCCGACTGCCGTTAGAGGAGAGCCGCAAGAGTTTTGAAAAGTGGTTGATTGACTTGGCGAAACAGCTACCCGCAGCGTCATTTGTTGACAAGGTGAAGGGCTTTGGTCACTTGGGGCTTGCAGGTATTGTGGGCGAAGTTGGTGATTTCATGGCGTATGAGAAAGAGTTGGACGGCATTTACAAACGTGCAGGTCTTGCAGTGATTGATGGAGAGCGTCAGCGTAAGCATAGCAATGCTGAAATGGCTTTGGTGCATGGATACAGCCCGTCACGCCATGCGGTGTTTTGGACGATTGGCGACAGTCTTTTGAAATCGCAGGGCAAGGAGGAAAACGCAGGGCCGTATCGGATTATTTATGACAACCGCAAGGCGTATGAACGTGAGCGTGTTAATACCGATGGTCATGCGCACAATCGTGCTTTGCGTTACATGACGAAGCGTTTGGTTCGGGACTTATATAAAGAATGGAAGGAAGTGGCATAATGGCAGTCGAAGACGATACAATGTGTATGCATTATACACTGGAGCGATTGAGCGACATTAAAACGCAGACGGACTTGGATGAGTTCAAGGACGAGATTCGGAATAATCTGGAAGTTAACAGTCAATGGCGTTCAGTTAACCATTATAACCCGAACATTTCTGAGGTTATTGAGCCAGAAGACTTTGATGTGTATCGTGCAATTGATGAAGTAAAACGCAATTACATTGAGAGGGCATTAGCCAAATCAAAGAACATTGGCGAGGCTTCAAAGATGTTAGGTGTTCGCAATTACCAGACGTTGCAGAACTGGATGGTAAAGTTGGGAGTTGACTGGTGATTTATTACTACACTGCGCTTGTGATTACTTACAGCATGGATGCTGAGAGCGTAACGACTTCATATATTTGGTATGATCGGGAGCGGCATTGCCGAGAGGCACTGCAGGGGCTTGCCGACCCGATTTATGAACAAATTTATGAGTTGTATGAGGACACGAGTATGCAATGCGTTGTGTCCGACAAAGTTTCGTATGTGTTGAAACCGAAGTTGAGACCCGAAAAATGATTGTGCCTTCTTCCGAGAAAATTGTGATACAGAGGGACGCAATTAAAAAGTTTTCAAAGCGTCTTACCCCGAGGGAAAGAAGAGTTCTTTATCTTAGATATGTCAGGAACAATACGCTAGATCAATGCGCTGAAGTGTTTGGATTGTCGAGAGAGCGTATTCGACAAATTATATTTAAATCTCTTTTCCAGATGCGGAAGACTGCGAGTTTTTATGGTTATACAAAGCTCGTACAAGTAAACACTTGGCATTTTGATTATGAACCCACAAGGTCTGGAAAAAGTTTACTAGAGGATGAAAAATGGACGATAGATTGGCAGTTGTGAGCGATGAGATTAAGCGTTTGCAGCGTGAGTATGACGATGCTGAATGGGAAGGCGACCCGAGGTCAACAGAGTTGGCGAAAGCGTTAAATTATTATAAGAAATTGCACGAACAAGGAGTTGTTCTTGAGCCTAAGTTCTGAGCAAATTGAGGTCATTGTTTCGGGTTGGGTTGATGACTTGCCCGAACCATTATCCCGAATAAATGTCAGGGACATTGTTTGTGAGCTTTTGTATAATTTGAATATTCCGCCGAACCAGATGGTTTTGATTATGTTGTTGATTTTAGACAAATATTCTTTAGAAAATCTGGTTGAAAACGCTAGTGAACTTTAATAAAAAACTGTGGGGGCGATTTGTTGGTTTGCCATCATATTGCACTGTAGCCCGATAATGAGTGCCGCCCCCACGAATCACTTATTTTTCTTCTGTGGTAAGTCCCACGTCTTGATGTCGCTCATAATCTGACTTTCTTTTACGTCGAGATAATAGGCCATGCGTTCGATTGTGATGCCATCTTTTAGCATTCTATTGACTTGTTTAGCCCGAACAGATGCGCGTTTAGGCCATTTGTAAACGCTGCGATCATTAATTTTTGTAGGTGTTTTTGGTTCGCGTACTTTGACAACTTCTTTTGGTTCGTCTTTCTTTTTGCGCCATCCCTCTTGTTCTCGCTTCATTTTTAACATTGCAGCGACTTCTGATTCTGTTGGTGGTCTTTTATATAGCTTTGTAAATGAATCGAGTATGTTAACCATCTTTCTCCCTTTTTATTGCTCGTTCTAACATTTCTAATAAGGCGAGCATTTCTTCGCCCTGCTGCTTTCCATGAGAAAAGCCCATGCGCTCACCATCGTAAACAAGCACATGGGCCTTTCGTTTTAGAGTTTTTATTATAGCATCAATGGGTTCTATGTCCATTTTGCTTCACCCTTGAGAACAATCGCAGGCCCGACGATACCAGTTCCGCATAGCTCTGTAGCTTCTGCGTTAAATGGTAGACCTTCGAGTAAGCCTTCTTCATTCACAAGGATTTGCCAATCGGGTTTTGTAGGTGATCGAACCATTTCGACCAATCCCCCGATAATTTCCTGCGCTTCTGCAAGCGTAGGCTGACGATCTTCAAATACTGTAATCATAGCTTCTCCTTTTTCTAGATTAACTTGGGATTATTACCATACTATCCCATATCAGTCAAGCATATCTTGCTCTTGATTAAGCGGTCCGCCGACTACGCCAAGATATTTTCTTCCGCCAAGTCTGGATCGTTTGAATTGATCAACACGATTATCATTTTGCAGTGCTGTAACTGTGTTTTTAATTGTGCTTTCACCCACGGTTTTAAGGTTGGCTGCATTGATATCATCATGTGGTGCGGTATTAATTGCTTCCCAAATGCCATCATGCGCCCCGCCTTTGGTAACAGGAATACCCCGCGCTTCGCGATCTGCGATAAGATTATAGACATATTCGAGCCTATCCCGAACAACTTGCGAGATTGCGAGGTTGCGGATGTCTTGGCTGCGATCTTCGAGCAAACCTGTGTCTGGGTTTCGAATGAAGTGTCGGATGTCACGACTGGCAGGGCCGTTGGATTTTACGACTGCGCCATCGAACACTGCGTTGCGCGTATATGGTACGTTCATATCTTTACAGCGTGACCGCGCTGTACCTTCATCGACCTGCCATACGGCAAATGCTGCACGAACACCGTCAACGATTGCCGAGGTGCCGCGAATCAGATTACGCGCTTCCTCTGGCGTTGTGATTGGTTCTTTGTCTCTGATCTTTGCCATGTGATGGTTGACGATTACAGTTGCGCCAGTTTCGGTTGCGATTTGCGCCAACAGACCCATGAAAGCTGCACCCGCTGCGGGGTCAGCGTTCACATCTGCGTGAACAAATGATGCCATAGGATCAACAACGACCAGTGCGAGGTCTTCGATTTCGAGCATCTCCTCATAAATCTTTTCAAATTCTGGAGATGTTGCGTAGGTGTTGTCCACCTTCATCATAATCGGGAACACGCCGCCTTCGTTTGGTAGCGGCACAACGATAAGATCGTGCGCATAAGCCGAACGTTTGTTCAGGGGATCAAGTCTGCTAACCCGGCGATGTAACTCGTCACGATCATCTTCTGCTGAAAGAATGATAGCTGTGCCGTGATGCGCGACCAAACCACCGAAAGCATTCTGCATACCTTCGCCAGATGCGACCTTCATTGCGAGGTCTAGCGTCATCATACCTTTACCGCTGTCACCCGCTGCTGCAAACACGACTGGAACGCCGAGCGGAATGGTATCACCGATAAGAAACTGCTGCTCTGGTGCCCGACCTTCGAACTGCGCACTGGCAAGTAGGCTAGGATTCTTGAGCGATAGAGCCTTTTTTACCTTGTGGACTGGGGCGTTTAGGAACTTTGCGATGTCGAAACCTTCGTCAATTGCGTCCGCTGCGTCCCACTTTTTAGGTTTGCCCTTGGGTGGAACGAGCATCGTAATTGATTTGGCACCTGCGTTCTGGGCTAACTCTTGAATAATCTTTGCAAGTTTTGCACCCGCTTCGTCATTGTCAGGCCAGATGATTAGCTCTTTGCCCTGCAATGGAGAGAAGTCGAACTTGTCTTTCGTTTTTTGGGAGAGCATCCCTGCACCGCCAATGGTGCATGTTGCTGTGTATCCCATCTTTGTTAGTTCATCGGCGCACTTTTCACCTTCGACCCAAATGACGCGATCAGATTGCGCGATGTCAGGCAGGTTGTAGAGAGGGCGCGTTTCAGGCAGACGAGGGAACTGGCGGAACTCTTTCTTGGCATTGCCATCGCTATCCCGAACAATTTCCCCTGCTGGGGTGCGTTCAATGTATCTTCGCACTGTGACGAGGATTTCGCCATCTTCCGAGAGGTAGAGGTATTCGCCGTCGTGCGGTGTATTTACATCAATTACCCGGCGCTGCTTAACTTGTTCGGGTTGTACAGGATTTTGTACCGGGAGCTGCTGGGCGAGGCTGGGGTTGATTGGGTTCATGGGTGGAGCAGGACGATCTTGCTCCAGATAAGACGAGAAATGCTTTGCTACATCTGGAACTTTCCAGTTGTTTGCTCTCATTAAGATTTTTGTGATCCCACCGATACCTTCGCCCGTATTAAAGTCCATGCCACGCATGAAATTTGGACTCATAGGATCAATGTCGATCTTTAATGATTGACCTGCTTCGCCATCTAGTGAGCCTAGATAGAACTCATTTCTAATTACTTTACCGTTTGGAAATGCATTTTTTAACGCCTCGATCTGCACATAGGACGGAACTTTTTCCGAAATCTCTGCGACTAAATCTTTTCCGTTACTACCATATCCTGTGTTGCCAACTACCCTTAATGACATTATATTGTCCTCATACCCATAAAACACTTCTTGGTGGGGCTAGTTCTAGGACTGGCCCCTTCTTTTTATTCACCTTTCCAGCAAGTCTCCCGATACTCGCAGAACTTACAAAGAAAGAAGTCTTTGCTTTGTGCGACTCTTGGCAAGATGTCACCTGCCTTGGAAGCCGTCAAGATATTTACGGCCTTGTCGCTTGCCTTTTGAGCCAACTCCTGATCGTAAGGGACTAGCTCGTAATACACTTCGGATGTATTTTTATTCACCACAGTAAACAGCGCAGGGTTATCACTTAAATCCATGTATGTCTGGTAAAGTGCGATCTGCGTTGCATATGTGGGGTTTGCCTTCGCTACGCCATGCCGAACAAAAGCCTGAAACTTTTTATCGTTGGCGGATTTGTTTTCCCATAACGCTGGATATCCCATTTGCACAGGCCCAGCGCATATTACGCCGTCGATGTGACCTTTTATTTGATCGTCAGCAATGGAAAAGCCAAATTGTTCGCCTTGTTTATCTTCCGTTCGCAGGTCAAAGCCAGCGTCCCTGATCCATTTGGCTGCGTAATCTTCGATCTCGTGACCGAACTGAAAGATGCGTAACGTCTGTGCGCTGAACTCTGACCCCTCATCTTGTGGGTAGTTCATAAAGCGATATTGTATCTTGCGGCTACATTCGTCACCGATACTAGATGCGCCAAGATACTTTCGACGTTCGCGCTTCTGTTCGTTACGCAGGATTGCTTCGTCTACTGCGGCCTTTATTGCTTCGGCTAAAGGATCAGAAGGGGATGCTTGTAGATGGGAAGCTGCCCGTTGACTTAAAGTACTTTTGTTCAAGTTCAGCAACGTGAATCTCCTGTGATAACTTTTCTGCTTCTTGTAGACCAAAGATCAAAACGTGTACTTGATCCTCTGATAAATCGGAAAACTTGGTATCCCAACCAAATTTTTCTAATATAAATGCCAACTCTTCTATTGGCTTTGGTAATGGTGGCATGCTCAATGCAATGTCTCCTCTCCTGCTCCGTCTATAATTAAGTCCATTATTTCGTTTAATTCTTCTCTAGGGACTTCTTTGTTTTTGTACTGCATCATCAAAACTGTTGATTCGTTTATGATGACATCGGCTGTCCCGAACAATACTTCGCCTTCCTCATTGTCTTGGAACTCTTCGTGAACGATTTCATTTACCGTGTCGGTAATTTCTTCGATGTCACCTAAGTCCTTGCAAAAGCACATATAATCGTATTCCTCGGTGTATAGTTCTTGTTCGTCACTTCTCTTGGCTATTGATAGGACAAGTTCAAACCTTGGCATCGCCGATATCCTCTCCGTTGTTATGTCTTAACCATAACGCTAAATCGGCAAGAATATACTTAAATTCTGATGTGTGTATTTTAGCGACCAGTTCACCATCATACCAAACTTTGAGTCCGTCATCATAAACAGCCCAACGTGTTCTTACGTCTTTCATAGATATTTCTCCACTGCATATTCGATTGTGCCTCGGTTCCACAAGAAACTGAGCATGCAAGCGGCTTTATACTTTGTCCATGAAAAGTCCATGAAACCCACTTCGATGCCCTGCTTTCGCAGATGCTCAATCTGTTTCTCTGTGGCTCTTTGATCAAGCCATCTCTTTGTTTTCTTTGCTGCGCCACTGTCTTCGATTTCGCGCAGGAAGTCATCGGCTGCTGCTGTAGCTTGTGCGCTACCGCCCACTGCTAGGACGCGCAGCTTGTTCTTACCATGTCTGCCAAACGCAACACTTAACTCTGCAGTATTTGCCACACCGACAAACCCTTCGAATCCCATAGCCATGCGCAGGCTTCCGTCACCGAACAGATCAATCCAACGGAACGGCGACATTTGCATAAGATCATATTCGGTCATGGTAAACCGAACAAGTTCTTCTTTCTCCTCGGACTCCGATACAATTTCTGTACCGCAGATAGGGCAGACCTGCGCTCCCATTGGGATTTCGCTTTCGCACTCAGCACAAATCTTTGTGGGTGCCTCTCCCTTTTCGCGATCATCTAGGTTCACAGCGTCTTCAAGTGATCCGTGCGTTAGAACACTTGTGCCAAAGTCTAGCACAACGCAGTCTGTCTTTACCGTGTCAGGAAACTCTTCTGGATCAATGGTGCGTAGGCCACGCCCAATCATTTGCACCATTGTTCCCTTCTGAGAACAGGGGCGCGTGAGGACGACACAGGACACCGGTGGAGCGTCGAAACCCTCTGTAAGCACGGCTACGTTGACCACAACTTGTACGTCACCGTGTGCTAGATCATGTAGAATTTGTGCGCGTTCAGGCTTTGGCGTTTCGCCTGTCACGATTTCAGCGTTGACCCCTTCAAGTAGGAACTCTGCCAGTAGGTCTTCTGCGTGTTTGACTGTACTGCAGAACACAACTGTCTTGCGGTCTTCTGCATGGTTAAGCCATTCTTCGACAACCTTTTGGTTAATCACCTTGCGGTTCATAATCGCTTCGACTTCATCCATATCAAAGTCGTTGCCCTTGCGCGTAACCTTATCCAGTTGATCTTTGACCCCGCAATCAATCACATAGGTGCGCGGTG
>Ga0208644_1003654_pt1 | contig 11834 bp, 13 predicted proteins | sample VirMetDEL_Nov_18_FD_184517 | JGI IMG/M metagenome (GOLD analysis project Ga0208644, IMG submission 184517) | Aqueous microbial communities from the Delaware River and Bay under freshwater to marine salinity gradient to study organic matter... | ecosystem: Environmental > Aquatic > Marine >... | reverse complement strand
CGCAGAATTTTCCGTGATCAGTTCTTCGTCTTGCATGATGTTTCCTCAGGCGGTGATGGCTTGGAGTTCTGCGTTGCTCAGGCGGCGGGGTCCAGTTTTGCGGGCAGGCGGCTCAGGCAAATCCGCCGTTGCCTCAGCCCACACTTTGCGCCTGCGGATCAAAGACGCAAGCGACCCAGCCACCCCATAAGCAGCGGCAATTTCCACATTGGTGCGTGGGTCAAGGTAAATGGCACGGACTTGCTCGGTCGTCAGCTTTGCGCTTGGGTTGCGCTCACCACTGATCGGCTTGTTGCGCCCCTTGGCAACCATGTCGCGCATGTTGTCGCTGCCAGTGCCAAGAAACAGATGCTTGGGGTTGCAGCAGCTTGGGTTGTCGCAGCGATGGCAAACTAGCATGGAATCGTCGATGCCGCCGTTGTGCAGCGCATAAGCCACTCGGTGCGCCCTCAACAAAACACCCGGCAGCGGGGCATACACGCCGTAGCCTCGCTCTGTCTTTGAGCCCGTCCACGGCCAACAGGCGTCTTCCTCAACCATTCCCACACGCGACCAAAAAGCCTCGACGTTGGTGACAGCCTCAAGCACGCCAAGATGCGCGTTTTGGCTGCGGTACTTTGCTGCCTGAGCGCGGGCTTTGGCCTTGACAGCCTCAGCGTGTCGCTCACGGTAGCGCCGCTGCGCTTCTCGGTTTTGTTCTGCGGTTTTCATGAAGTTACTGCCTGCAATTCTGAGTTCGCCAAACGCCGAGGCCAATATGTGATGCGGCGGAGCCACCCACTAAGTTGCGGTAGACTTAAACCTTTACCCAATTCAAGAGCAGTTACAGAACTAAACGCAGACGCTGGACTTGAAGTGATTACAGCGCTACCGTTTACGGACACGCCACCTTGATTCGCTCCAATTGCATATGCAAGCGCAACCTTCCCGACTGCTCCGACTGCTACGCTTCCGGTATTTGATGGACTTGTTGCCGCGCCTCCGGACACAAGCCGGGAGGCAACTGAGTAAGGGTCTCCTGCATTTGTAAAAAACTGAATCCGATTATTAAAAGTTCCATCAGAAATTTGAGCTATTGCTTTAGCTCCGGAACTTGTGTAAACAGAGTATTCACCAAATAACGTCCCCTCACTCGCATTAAACCAAGGACTCAGCGTATTCACACTCGCCACATCTGCCGCACGGGTCAGGGCTGTGGTGGTGGTGGGGATGACGGAGGTGGGGAATGCGCCCTGCTCTAGCTGGGGCAGGCCGATGCGGAGGGTGAAGTCAACAACTGTTGCGTCGGGAATATCTACGTCAACGCGCGCCGTAACATACGCGACCGAAGCTCCACCAGACAACGTTTGAGTATCGAAGTAGCGCTGCGTGTTAAGAGCGGCTGCTGTTGGCGTGCCAATTGTTGTGGAGACTGTCATTACAGGCGTGCCGCCAGAATCCCGTTCTTGCCAGACAATACTTAAAGCTCCTGGAAAATTTCCGCCGGCTAGTTTTAAGTATTTGGAAATTGTCCACGTTTGACTCGTCAGCGCAGCGACTTCTGTTGTAGTTGTCGCAGTTGTTCGCGTAGACCCAGCCGAAGTGCTCGTACCTGACCAACGAATATCAACGTATGCAATGCCGTTTTCTGTTCCAGTGCCGACTATTTCCCTTGTCAGACCGGACGCAGAAGATACTATGTTCCAGTTTGTTGGAGGTGTCCCCGGCGTCCCAGCCACCGCACCCACCATCGTGTTGTTGCGGATGCTATTCGTCCTCTGCTCCTCAATCAACAGCCCCTGCGCAGCCAGCGTTGCGGGGTTGTAGTCGAAGCGTGGGACATTGTTCGCTGCGCTCTGGAGCACCCCTGCACTGTCAAAGTACGTTGCGGTGCTGGCGCGTGTAAACGTAATAATGTCGCTGAATGATTTTGAAACGAGGCCCATGCCATTCTCCCAAACCGTGTACTGCGCCGCGATCTGGTACTGCGGAACGATGAAATCCGTCGTCAGCGTGTAACCGCCCAAGCTGTCAAGATCTGTGGCAACGCCAGCGAAGACCAGATCCAACGTCGGACCAGATTGATTGAATGGATCGTAGCCCGCGACCTTCCGCAGAATTGCAGGCAGCGAAAAGCCGAAACCGAACGACATCAGAAAATCCTGATGATGTTGGACGCAACCGTACCGGTAGACCAGACCCTGATGACTTGCAGAGGCAAGATGGTGCCCCCGGGCAGTGAGTTGAACGTGACGTCACTCCCTTGCGCGGTCGTAACTTTCAGCGCCCCCGTCGTGCCAATGAACAGCACAGAAGGCGGGAACGTATCGACATCACTGGGCGTGACAGCAGCCGCGTCCCCCGGGTACATTGGGAACGTTGGGGACGGATTGGTTTTCGACATGCGAAGCTCCAATAGGAGGACGCCCCCGAAGGGGCGTCAGGATCAGACCTGCGACGGGTTCGCAGAACCGTCTTCGGCGCGTTGGACGTACACCACCGTCACGACGATTTGGCCCGCCGTGGGGTTGCCCGTAGTCGCCGTGAACTTGGCCTGAAGCATGACATCAGACGTGCCAATGTTCTCGCAGTCGTCCACTTGAAGACCCGCGTCGACCGTGGCCTGCGCAGCACGGCCCTTGGTCGTGGCCAGATTCACCGACTCCAGATACTGATTGTCGTCCGACGCGTTGCCCACGATCAGCGCGACCTGCGAGACGGAGTTGCCCGTCAACGCCACGGTCTTGTCCGCGATGATCGAGACGATCTTCGAGCCCGCAGGCAGCGTGAACAGGTCCTGCGCCGGGGGCGCGGAGGTCAGCGCTACACCCGCCATGTCGATGGTCTTGGACTGCGTCAGCAGCACCAGACCCGTGTTGCGAACCGCGCCGTAGCGCTGGGTGCCCGAGCGAATCGGGCCGGAGAAGGTCGAGAATGACATGGTGGTTCCTCAATCTGCACCCGCCGTCCTTGAGGGAGGTCTGCCGAGTCAGTCGGCGGGCTGTGATGGTTCTCGGTGGCCCGTTCGGGCATAGCCCGAGCCTAGCACAGTCTCAGGCAAAAGAAAAGGCCCCCGAAGGGGCCTTGAGTCACACAGGGACCACTCAGCTTGCGCCGGGGGAGCCGTAGATGCCCAGCGGATCCGACCAGCCGAACGAGTAACGCTCGCGGGCCTTGTAGCGGTTGTTGCCGGTGTCGAAGTCGGTGTCCATCGAGGTGGACATCGGCACGCGCACGAAGTGCTTCAGACCATTCGGCACGTCAGTGGTCAGGAACCACGCGTTCGGGTCGGTCAAGAAGTGGTTGACGGTGTATCCCTCAGGGATCGAACCGTTGTTCTTCAGCGCGTTGATGTCGTTGTCGGCGGTGCCAACACGGAGGTTGGTCTCCAGCAGACGGGTCGCGACGAACATCAGAGCCGGGGGGATGATCAGCTTGCGCGGCTTGGCGGCGATCAGCAGACCCTTCTCATCCGTCCACGCAGCGATCTGGATCACTGCGTTCTCCAGCGCGGTCTCGTTCAGGTCCGTAGCCACCGAAGGACGGTTGCTGTTGGTACCACCGGAGACCAGCGGGTGGGCTGCGCTGAACAGCGAGACACCATCACCGCCCGGGAAGGCAGCGTTGAAGCCGTTGTTCAGGATGTTCGCAGCCTTGACCTGCTTGCTGTAGGCCATAGCCCGGGCCAGCGACTTGGTGTAGCGCGTGCTCAGACTGTCGTACAGGTTGTCTTCCATCGCCTCTTCGGTGATGGAGAAGCCCATAGCCACCGTCTCGTGGTTGTAACGAGCGGTCCAGGCTTCCTGCGCGTTGTCATACGCGATGGCCTGTCCTTCGTTTTTCACCGGAGCGGCGGAGAAGCCAGCGAGCTTGGTCTCCTCCTCGAAGGAACGGTCGGAGGTCTCCGTTTCGTAGATCTCCTTGTGTTCTTCGGCGTAGCGCTTGTACTCCATGCCGAACAAAGCGTTCAGACCGGGGAGAAGCTCCTTGAGGAGCTGTGCACGAGAAATTGCCATGATTCAGACTCCTCAGATTGCGACAGCGGTGTCGTAGGCGTGATAGCCTGCGTTCCACTTGACCAGAACTTCTTGGTAGCCGTTGAAGGCCAGGGCCACCGTGCCAGACGCGGTAGCGTTGGCAGACAGCGTGACCGAGGTACCCGAAACAGCCGCGACGTAGGTCCCAGCAGCAACGCCGGTACCCGTGACCAGCATGCCAGTCTTGATGTTACTGTCAGCCGCAGCCAGCGTCACAGCGGTGCTGCCGCTGGTCGTGGTAGCCGTGGCCGTCACAACCAGTTGCGTCTCAGGCACCAGACCAACGATGCGGAACGGAGCCGTCGTCGTGCGACGGACGTTGCCCGAAGCCAGCATCAGGCCGACGTTCGAGTCACCACTGTAGTTGGAACCCGAACCCGTGTTCGCCGTAGCGGTAGCCATCGGCGTCAGGTTGGTACCCAGCGCAGCCGCAGGAGCGCAACCGATGACGGGAGTGCCCGAAGCGTTGTAGGCGATCATCGCAGCCTTCATGATGACTTGCGGGTCATCACAGACGTATGCGACCGCATCCGCAGCAACGGTGCCGCCAGTCCACTTCTGGTAGCGGTTCTTGCCGTAGATCGGGCCACCGGACGACGAGTACTCGCAGCCCATGAAGATGCCGAGGGTACCACCGGTCTCAGCCGCAGCCGAGTTGTACGCCAGACCAGACGTGATCAGCGTGCCGTCATTGGTGAACTTCACCGGGTCACCGAAGTACAGCGACGTCGCATAGCCGCTGGCGATCGGAATCATGCGGGTAGAACCCGCGAATACCCGGCCACCGATCAGGTTGGCCGGAAGCAGGCCGTAAGGCCCATTCACAGTGGGATAAGCCATGATTGCTCCTATCAGGAACCATTACCGAACGACCCACGCGACGAGCTGCTTTTCTGTTCAGCAAACACCGGCATGCGAGGGTCACTTTGACTTGTGAACTTGGAGTTCACAGAATGTGTCTGACTGTTGGTCATATCAGCGTAGTGGGTGGTGCGCTGCTGAACCATCTCTTCAGGCATTTTGCAAAGCATCAAACCGCCGATCTCGATGTTCCCCGTCTTGGCGTTGGCCTCGTATGCCATCTCAGGGTGATCTTCTGCCTTGACGGGCTCGTAGCCCTCACGCAGTCGTTGCGACACATTGGTGGGGTTTGCTTCCCCCAGCAGATGCGTCATCACCCACCGAAAGTCCATGCCGGGTTCCGGCACAGGATCAGGGAGCGTAGAAGCGGGACGCCAGCGACGCTGCGTCTTCTCGCGGGTCGCGAGTTCTCGGGGCGTGCGGGTCTCAGCCATTCTGTTGCTCCAGTCGTGCCACGTTGCGGGCATACTCTTCCAAGGGGACGCCGAGGCGTCGGGCGATTGCTACTTGCGATTGCGTCAACCGAATCTTCTTGGCTGACGTAGCTCTTTGCGTCGGTGCTACGACGGTTTGAGGCCGTTTGGCCAGTTCGGACTTGGGAGTCTCGAACTTGTCGGGGAAGACTTGGCGTAGCCGAGAGTCGATGGTATCGAAGTACTCTTTCGACCCTGGGTTGTACCCAGACTTGACGAGCTTTCTGTGCACGCCCATCGCGAGACTCGTCATCTCTTCGTCTTCACCGAACCACGGGTTACGCTGTGTCCAAGCCTCTGTGGCTGGGTCAAGTTGAGTAACCGGCGCTTGTTGCGAGGGCTGTTGGACAGGAACGTTACCACGTTGTTCCTCAGATTGCAAGGGGGCAGGTTTGAGTGCTTTGGCACGCTGCTGCATGAACACCGCTTCGTTCAGCTTAGCCTGTGCCTCGACAAACGCCTCAGTATCCCCAGCCTCGTGTGCAGCTTTCAGCGCAGTCTTGGCCTTTTCGACCTCAACTTCTGCGAGTCGCTGTGCTTGAGAAACAAACGCACCGGTACCCTTGTCGAGCTGTCCTTTGAGCTTCTTGTTCTCCTCGAACAGCATTTGGGCAGCGCGGATGGCCTCTTGGTTTTGCCGCTCCAGTGCCTCCTTGGCACGGCGCTCGTCGTGGCGAGCGTGCGTCAGCTCCTTGATTCGGGCGCGAACTTTCTCGCCGTACTGCTCCAGTTCGTCGTCCGTGGGCTCAGCCACAGGCTTTTCCAAGGGCTTACGGCCCCTGTCCTGATCAGGGGTGTCATCGACAACCTCGATCTCGGCGTCATTTTCGACCTCAAACTCCACCTTTTCGGTGGCTTTGTCGTCGTTGGTCTCGATCTCGTCCGGGAACTTGAACTCAGCCATGTGCTCTCCTTAAGCGCGAGTGATACCACGGGGGTCTTGCACCACGGCTTCCACCTGATCGTCGTTGATCAGACGGAACTCACGACCGTGGATCTTGAACCGCGTACCTGCGTAGGCGCGGGTGATGACGAAATCGCCCTCCTTGCACCACGGACCGCTGGGGAACTTGTCCATGTCGCCGTAGGCTTGGGGCCCCGCCTTGAGCACGAACAGCACCACGGTGCTGTGCTCTTCGACGCGGACGGTGGTGTCAGCCTTCAGGATGCCACTCTCGTACTTGTCCTCCACCTCCGGGAGGGCGCACAGCAACTTGTAGCCCGAGGGTTCAGGCAGTTGGCGGGCCTTTTCGGCGTCGGAGATCTCGTTGGTTTCGTCGTTCATGGTTCACTCTCGCGGGCAGGTTGGCACCGTGGCTTGCCCGAGCACCACGGCGGGGGTCCGGGCCACTGGCCCGGGGAGATCAGTTGTCGTTGCGCTTCAGCACCTCGACCATGTCGAGGAGTTCGCGTTCGGCCAGAGCCAAACCGTGGATCGCACCACACATGTAACGGTACTCACCGAAGTCCTTGGCGGAGCCTCCGGCGATGTTGTCCGTTATGTTGTTGAGTTGCTCACGGATCTTCTGCCTCAACACCATGAGAATTTTTTCGTCCATCACTTAGCTCCGGGGTTTGGTCGTGACCGCGAAGCGGTAATGACCTTGACAGCGCGATCCGCGTCCTTGGACTGCTTGTCCACGGCGGTTTTCACCGCTGCCTTTTGGTTCTCCGACATGAGCCGCTGCCGGTCAAGGTTCAGGCGCTCCATCGCGACTTGGTAGTCCATCTGGTCGTTCTCGGCCTTACGCTGGCTGTCGCGCTCCTTGAGCTGCAACTCCGCCTGGGCGATCTGAAGCTCGGGGTTCTGGGCCTGCTGTTGTGCGGCCTGTTGCGCCGCCATCGCTTGATTCATCACCAGTGTGCGTTGGGCAGCGGCGGCGACCAGCGGAGCCAGGGCCTTCTCGTCGTCCAGCGTGATGGGAGCCGTGTCGTCCTCGTCCAGCGCGGGCAGCGGGACCCCGAGGGACATCTCGATCTGTGCCCGGTACGAGAACCCAGCGTGCTCTGCGATGTGGGCCATGAGCGCAGCCATCATCTGCTGCGCCATCGGGTTCTGGCCGATGGCCATTGCGATCTTCGGGTCCTGCATGAACGACTGGTGCGCGGCCATGTGCGCCTCGTGGTCTTGGTACGCGAAGGCCTTGACGGGCTTGCCGCGCAGCACGTTCATGTTCTCGGTGATGGGGTCCTGGGGCTTCTGGTCCTCGGGCAGCGCGACCAGCTTGTCGGCGTTCTTGATCCCCAGCACCTCCAGCATCTGGCGGTGAAGCTGTGGCAGGTTGTAGATCTGCGGAGCCCCTTGGGCAAGCTGGAGAGCCGCTTGGTACTGCACCACCCGCTGGCTCATAGTCGCCGCGTTCGGGTCGCTGACCGGGATCACCTCGACCAGCGAGTAGTCGCTCTGCCGTGCACGCGGCACCGCCGTGTCGGGCTCGTAGTCGTAGCTGGCCGGAGCGAAGTCGGCAATGATGGCCTTCAGGAGCTTTAGCTCCTGTTTCATCGCGTAGTGCATCCGCGCCTGCACTGCCGACATGATCTTCAACTGGCGCTCCAGTAGCGCCAGCATGGTGCCCACCGGGGCCTGCGCGGACATGTCGGAGACCTTGAGGTCTGCCGTAGCGGCGAACCGCCGCGCCTCGTCCACGATGCTGCCCAGCAACGTCAGGAGCGTCTGGGACGGCTCCTTGTAGGGCAGGGGCATGATGTTGTCGCGCACCGTGCCGGAGGGCACGTCGACGTCCCTGAACTCACCCGGAGCGATGGGGGTATCGTCCCCTTTGATTCGAAGGCCACGGGCCTTCAGTCCTCCCGGTAGGTTTGACAGGGTTCCTGCGTCGACCAACTGGCGGGTCAGGCTCGTGGCGCTCTTGGCCGCACCTCCGATGAGGTGAATCAGACCGAAGCCATACGCACCGAAGCCCGGGATGTACTGGTAGTGCACGAAGTGCTGACGCGCTTGGTGGGTGACATCGCCCTCCAGCCAGTTCCGCCGAATAGACAGTACCGCACCGGTATCTTTGATCACCGTGACGACGTAGGGCCGCTCGATGGCAGTGGGGTTGCCGTCCTTGTCCTTGTGCTCGTCGCCCGGGATACTCAGCTCGACGTGGATCTCCAGCAGCAGGAACCGGTCGTCGTGAGTGGCGGCGAACCCCGTCTCCTCATCCTTGCGCTTCTGGATCTCATCGACGTTCTTGTTGGGCTCTCCAATGTCGATGTCGCGGTAGAACCCGGCGTTCTGGAGACGCAAGATCTCGTTCTTGGTCTTCCTCATCCTGTGCGTGACGCGTGGGCACGAGGTGAGTTCTGACGTGCCGTAAGGCAGGATGATGTCTTCGGCAGGGATGAAGGTCGAAACCTGACGGTCGAGATTGGGGTCGAAATACACCTTCTTGAAGGCAGAGCCTGCAATCGGCAGGTTCCACAGCAGCTTCTCGTGCTCAGGCCGGTACTCCACCATGACTTCCGTCAACTGGTAGTTCATGTCGTCCTGCACCCGAGCTGCTGCCTCTTCCTTCTCCCGCGTCTGCTTGCCGAGGATCTTGGCCTTGACGGGGCCTGCGGCAGGGAATAGTTCGGTGATGGCTTCGCTCTGGAAGCGCACGACAGCTTCCGTCAGGATGGGGGAAAAGACGCCGCACGCGCCACTCCACGGTTCCGTCCGCTCTTCGTACTTGAGGCCGAGGAGTTTCAGCCCGTCAGCGTAGGTCTCCTCCCAATCCTTCCGGGAGTTGATGTCGTTGTCGTAGTCGCCTAACAGCCCCCCGGATACCTCTTCGAGGGTCGCTTCATCTAGGACCTCTGCGAGGTTCGCCTCGAACCCTTCTTCGAGGTCATCGTCTCCTGGCACGAGGGTGATCTCAACATCCCCGGTGTCGACCGTGACACTGTCCGGGTTCTCGATCTCGATCTCAAGGTCCGGTGCCTCCGGCACCCCCAGCCCCGGCAGGGGCGGCATGCCCATCGAGTACAACGCTTTGTCAATGTTGGTCGCCATAAGGGCTCCGAAAGGGTGTTAGGTCAGTAGTACGCCGCTCTGCGGGCTTGAAAGTGCTGGGGTTCGCGGAAGTCAGACGGCAAGCCAATGAGGCCTCCCTGTCGAAAACGCGACAGCGCCATCGAGGTGCAGTCCACCATGTCGTCATGGGACCCGAAGGGGAACGCTACGCACTGCTCGATCACTTCTTCAGCCCACCGTCGCCCCTCGGGGTACCAGACCATGCCGCTGCGGATGATGTCAGCCACGGCGCTCAGGCGAGCCACTTTATCACCGGTGCCACGGTGCGGCGTAAATTCTTGTACCGGGATACCCATACGGCGTAGCTCTTGGTACAGAGGCACCCCGCTGGACTTCTTTTCGACAATGAACGCTTCCGGCTCCCATTCGTTCCACTCGCGGATGGCAAGGTCTTTCAGTTCCGGGAATTCAACACGCACGTTGATGGCATTCAGTAGGATGATGTGTGGCTCACCATTGGTGTAGTTGTCGTCGGTGAACACACCCCAGGTCAGGAGTGCTGTGAAGTCGGCACGGTTGTTCTTTTCCGCCGCCGCGTCCAACGTCATGATGACAAAATCACACTGGGGCGGGTCGTCCAACTTCCAAGGTCGCCACCAATCGCGCTGGATAATCGCACCCTGCTCCCCGGTGGGGTTCTGCATGTACTGTGCGTTCCACTGGAAGAGGGGCATGGACGCTTTGGTCCGCTCCAAGGCTTCGAGATCGAACTTTTCCGGCCAAAGGGCCTTTTCGACAACTTCAACGCCATCAGGTCCTTCCTTTTCGACGGCCAGTATGGCCGGAAACTCGAAGACTTCGTACTGATCTGCCTTGGGATTGTTGGCACCGTCCTTGATCAGGTGCCCAATGAGGTCATCTTGGTGCCAGCGGGTGTGGACAACTGCAATTCGACCTCCTGACATGAGACGAGTACGTGCGCCGAAGGCAAACCACTGGTATGTCTTCTCCAGTTCATCGAAATTGCCCGTAAGCAGGTCTTGTTCTGAGTGCGGATCGTCTACCAACAGCAGGTCGGCACCGCGACCAGCCAAGGCTGCACCGACGCCCGTGGCGAAATACTCACCTCCAGCGTTTGTAGACCACCTTCCGGCACTTTTTGAGTCCTGTGCAAGGGTGATTCCGGGGAAAACAGTCTTATAGCGTGCGTCATCAATGAGATTTCGCACCTTTCGACCGAAATCGACTGCCAAATCCCCGGTGTGGGAGACCATCAGCACCTTTTTTGAGGGGAATTTCCCCAAAAACCATGCCGGGAACAGCGTGCTGATCAGGTGAGACTTGCCGTGCCGAGGGGGGATGGAGACTGCAATCCGGTCTTTGAGCCCGTAAGCGATGTTTGTCAGCAGTTCCGCAAGCCGTTTGTGGTGGGTAGCTACGACATACGATGGGTCCATGTGCTGACAGAAGGCTATCAGGTCGTCCTGGCACTTCTTGGCGTGCTTTCTCCGCTCCAGTTCTTCCAGCACGGACAGCAGCCGTGTTTGTTCGTCGGCAGTGAGCCTGTGGATGTTCGCCAAGGCGAACTGAATCTCCTGTTCAGTCAGCACGGGTCAGCCCAACAGCGAGTCCACGTCGATTGGTTCAGGGGTTGTGATCGGCGGAGCCAGCACCACCGCCTCTTCTGCATCCTCTGTGCCCATGAGCTTGCGCAACTTGTCCTTGAGCGTGTTCTCAAGGTCGACCGTAGAGCGATTGTTGACGGTGATCTCGGTGCGTTCGGTGAACAACCCGACGTCGCTGACTTTGCCGAGCATCTCAAGAGCCCGCATTCTGATGCGGGCGTCGGGGTTTTCCGACTCGATGATCAACCTGTTGGTGACGTAGTGACGCAGGCGCTTGGCATCCCGCACCACTTCCATGTCGTACCGCGTCAGGATGGCGTTGACGTAGTAGGCACCCTCGGGCGTTTCCAAGGCCCCATTGGTCTTCGGCGGGGTCTCACCCCGGCTTGCGGCGCGGAGTACACCCTCTGCCACATCCGTCAGCTCACACACGTCAGGCGGCTCGTCCTCGTAGCCCTCGGACAGCAAAAGGCCAGCAGTGTTGCACGCGGCCTGTGCACGGGCTCGCACCTCGTTGTACGAAATCCCCTGCGGGGGCTTGCCTATCGGCAACGGTACGAAGTCTTCAACCTGCGTTTCAATCATGGTGGCTTCCTGCGCCGCACCCGGGCGTGCTGTCATGGTACCGCATTGCCATTGGTGGCGTCAACCAGGGAAGTTTTGGTTCCATTGACGGGGGTATTCGCTATTTTTGTCTTTCTAGGGGAGTTTAGGTACCATTGACGGGGGGTGTCTTAAAATGTAGGTTTTAAAGTTCTACGTGTGGAAATTATTTGTCGTTCTTAAAGTACTACGCCGCTAAAAATAGGTCGTCGTGGGTGTGGAATACAGCGTATCGCGCGGGCGGGACTCCAAACCCACAGCGGGGGGTGGGGGGCCGGTGGGGTCCCGTTTACCG
>Ga0208644_1003652_pt1 | contig 11838 bp, 2 predicted proteins | sample VirMetDEL_Nov_18_FD_184517 | JGI IMG/M metagenome (GOLD analysis project Ga0208644, IMG submission 184517) | Aqueous microbial communities from the Delaware River and Bay under freshwater to marine salinity gradient to study organic matter... | ecosystem: Environmental > Aquatic > Marine >... | reverse complement strand
GGATTCTTTATCCCCGGGCTAGACGTGGAGAAGATCAGGGAGCGCGGACTCAAAGCCGCGCTCCCATTTCGATATAGAGTAAAAGCCACCCCCGGCATCAAGGATGGCAAACTCGGCGTCTGGTTTACCCGTCTGCCTTAGCGTCCCAGACTTAAGAACCTGTCAGCAATCCGCATCTTGGCTTCGTACAGTCGTTTTAGACGCTCGTCTTTCTGTTGTTGAGTCATGTACGGGGACGCTTTAATCTTACGCTCAGTTGCTGCTAGCGCACCCAACCGTTGTTGAACAGTACCAGACACAGACATCAATGCAATTTCGTTAGCGTTTTCTTGAGCAAACTTTATTGCTTCTGCACGTTGGCCTGACTGCACCAGCCGGTTATATGTGCCTTTTATCTGTTGAATCTCTAGCATACGATCGTAGGCTTCGTCCAGTGTTCCGCGTCCTTCTGCGTTCTGAAACAATCCACCAATAAAAGGTGTTTGATTTGGTTTCATAGACGGCGTTGCTATCTCAGCACGGGTGTCAGGTGCCAGCAACGGGTTAGCCAACTGAATAATCGCAATACCAAGACTACCGGTATACCCCCGAATCAAATGATCTAGGCTGATTGCACTCACGCCCAACTTACCTGTTACCGCGCCGAGCAATCTAGATACCTCCGTTGTGTTATCACGATAGCGGTCAGTTGCCAACATTTGAGTCCGTTCGCGCTGAGACTCAATATCTCCACCAAAGAACGATTTGCCTAAATACACTTCCGTTAAAGGTTTAACTGCCTGCGGCATACTGAATGGGTTGCTTTGCCCCAATAACGTACGTAATCCTTTTAGTGCGTTGCCAGCCCGCTCGTCGCCAAATGCCACGTTTATCATAGCCTCTGGCAAAGCCTTAAATAAGAAGCCCATCTCAAACGGGATAGGCACTTTAATAAAACCTTCGCCAAACGGGTTTGGAACGAACCAGTTAGCGAGCCGTTCTTCAGGACGAGCCCGCTTGTACTCCTCGTCGTCTTCCATCAGCAACGCATACGCCATTGATAAACCCGCCATCAATACAGCGCGGCGAATCATCTTCTCTTTAATCTGCAACTGCTGGCTAAAAGGCAGTTCGCCTTTATAGGCGCGATAGAGCACGTCTAAACCCTGAATTTGCGCATTAAAGAACGGAATTAGCACAGACAGTACCTGCATACTGGGAGACACGCCTCGTCGGCTAAAGTTCATAGACTCCAGTGTACGAAGCAGTGCTTCTTGTTCAGATAAACCCTTTTTAAGCGAGTCTTCGTAAATAACAGCCCGAGTCGCAGAATCCCCCTGTAAAGCAAAAGCGTCTGCACGGGCAACCAGTTTATCCCAACCACTTCGACCAGAAGAAATGTCTTTGATGAACTTAGCCATATCACGTTCATCACCGGAGTAAACGTTGCTACTAATAGCGCCCGTACTCATCAAAGCGTTTTCCGTTGGGCTGCGTCCAGCCACCATCTTAGCCAGCTCTTTCATTGAAGACAGAACTGGGGGAGCGTCTGTGCCGTTAGTTAGCCACGCGTTTAACGGATCACGAATAACTTGTCGAACCGCATACGCAGGGTTGCGCACAACAAAGTTTCTTAAAACCGTTGCAGGCACACCCATTGCTTTGAACACAACCGGGATGGTTGTCTTAATACCTTCCATGCCGCGCACAATAAGTTCGGCAGGCACACCATAGGCATCGGCGTCAATCAACGCATAGTAATCTTCGCCTTTGCGTTTAAAACGCACAACGTCTGCACTAGCAGGTCCTTTACCTTTTGTTAAGCGTGTTGCAACGCCCAGCTTTTGCAACATAAATGATGTTTCTTTAACCGCTTGGTTACGCAAACCCATCCGTGTAAGCAAAAACGTGTTTTGAGCGGCACTAGTAAAGATCGGCAAGATTGATTTATTGTCACCAATCAGTTGCTGCAAAATGGGCTCGTCCTTGATATTGGACAGGCGAACTGCGCGCTCTTTGTCGATCATCAAATCAACCGCGCCGTCTTTAATACGGTAGAACGGCACGTAAGTAATACTCTTAAGTTCTGCTGCTTTTTGTTGTGTCAAATAACCTGTCTGAACAAGGAAGTCCAGCAAGCCAGCGTTATATTCTTTATATAAGTTACGCGCAGCTTTAAACGCTTTCTCCGCTTCCGGATTCAGCGCCAACTTTTGCAATAAGGCTTGATACTCTGCTTGTGCTTTAGCCGGGCTCTCAAAATTAAGTTTGTCCCAACCTACCTGTCGAGCGCGTTCGCCTGCTAAATACAGCGTAAAGTCAACTTCCTGCTGAGTGTCACTACCAAGTTTAGCTTGGGACAATGCCTGCGCTACGTCCATCATTGACGTACCTTTGGTTGAGCGGTACAACGAGGTTGTTACCCCGTTACGAACAGACGTTTCCATGACAACAGGGCCATTAGTCATAAACTGACCGGCAAATTGCGACACTTGCTGACCAAAACGCAACAAATAATTAATGTTAGTCGCTTCTTCGCTTTTAATTTGCCCAGCGCTTACGCCTTTTCTACCAACGGTTTCTGTTGCCGCGTACTGGTCGATATACTGAACACGCCCCGTTAAACCAAGCAAGTTACCAAATAAATTGTCAATGAACCCTTTTGGCTGCGCCACAACAGAACTGACCGGCTCATTTTTACGAACAAAAGAAAACACGCCTTTAGACTTCTCAACAACGCCAACACTTTTAGGCGCAAAGCTAATCTTTTCTTTTGCTTCAATAAGCGTTTGAATAGGCGGTTTATCGGCTACCCAGTTCGGTGCCTCAAACGTAGGAGGCGTAAGGTTAACGGTGTCAACCATGCGTACAAGCCCGTCAGAACTTGCAAAAACTCTATTCGCTATTATGTTAAGTTCATCATCAGGAATTGCAGAAGCGTCTTTAAAAAGCGTAGCGACTACGTCAGAAAAACCGTTTTCAACAAGATTGGCGCTGTTTACAGTCTCCTTCCAATAATTGTCAAAATTGTATATCGTGTCTCGCCCAGTTACCCTGTCTTGTGCTTCTACTAAATCAAGTGCAAACTGTTTAAGTTTTTGCTCTACAAGTTCAATACTTTTCTTGTCAACATCCGGCTCAAGTCCGAGACGCATAAGACGCAAAGCGTCAAGACGGGGTACCAGATTATAGTTTTTCAAATATTTTTCAAAAGCACGCGAAAACATCTCCGTCTTAAACTGTGTTGGGTCTTCGTAAATGACGTTTGCGTATAGTGCATCGGGAGCATCTACGTTTATTGCTCTACCAAACAAAGACATCTGAACGTTGCCTATATTTTTAGCGCCTTTTATCGTTAACCTACTAATCCGGCTGTCAGTAACGGGCGAAATCTGCCCTATTTTCACGTTGGCTGGCGTACTAACAACAGCGCTTTTATACGGGCTTATGTTATTTAAAGTTTTTAAAGCGGGGAGTATTAAATCGTCACTAGAGCTACCCAACAGCAGTTCGTTTATGTGCTCAAGAACTGGTAGCGTTATTTGCCTATTCTCTACATCACCGTCCTCAAAAAGAAAGCTAAATTTAGTCTTTGGCTGCAAACCGCTTATGGCGAGTTCTTGAGCACTTTTAACGGTTGAAATTTTTGGACTGAATTTTTTACCAAAAAGTTTAACAGGCTCAAAATCACCGTTTTTAAAAATCAGTTTGCTAAGGACAAACCGTTCTTGTTTAGCAAAATGTAACGAACTTTTTTCTACAAGTTTAATAAATTTTTTAATAACAGTTGGAGAAACGCTAGGTGTAAAAGCGTAGCCGAGCACACTCCTAAACTCCAGAGCTCTTATAATTTGCTTTTCTTTAATTACGCCATCGTCATCAATCCAGCTTCTGTGGGGGACAATATTTAAGAAAACCTCTTCTGGTAACAGCTGGTCTGTTCTTGCGGCTTCAACTAGTGCTTGTTTTAAATTAAAATCTTGCAAATAGTCTTGTGTATCAGCAAAAGAACTGTTTTGTAAAAATTCTTTAGCTATCTTTTGTTGTGCATCAGTAAGCGCTTGCTTCGGTGTGTTACCGCGAACCTCCCCAATAATGCCGCTGCCAACCATTCGCACAGCCACTTCCGGCTTGCCGTTCTTGTAATAAATATAAAAGTCTCCCGACGCGAGCTGGCTTTTTGCGTGGCCTAAGCTAGACCCTGTACACCAAGGCGTGTTAGCAGCGCCCTCGTTTAACGCAACAGCGGCTTCGTGTTCTTTAGACTGCTCAAATTTCTTCCAACCATCGAAGCGAGTATTTTTTTGCGCAGCAGCGTCTGCAGCTTTCTGCATACCGTCAATAAACGCTTCTTTTAATCCCTTCCCCGCGCGAAGTTCTTCAATGATGGCGTTTGTGTTTGTAGCACCAATAACTGCAACTGGGTGTTCATTGTTTTTATCCAGTTTAACTAACTTTAATTTACCGTCTGCACCAGAAATAACACCAAACTGCGTTGCAGCTTTAAGGACAAGCGCAGTTTCAGCCATCGTAAAGTTGTTATAGTTACTTTTTAAATAGTTAAACAAGCTAGTTATAGCGTCTTTGCGTTCATTGTTTATAGAACGCGCAGTTCTATCCCTTGACACACCGTTGTCCTGTTTTAAAAAATCTAGTGCTGCAAAAGTTTCAGCCGTCGCTTCTGCGTAATGAAGCATATTGTCAGGATCAAACTCCTTACCGTCTGACATTATGACGAGCCGTTTAAAAGCCGGTGTAATTGATCCCGCAGTAACAACAGGAAGGCCTTTATTAGCACTGGACATAATTGCGTCCATCTGCTGTTTTGCAATTCTTTCTACGTCTTCAGGCGTGCGATCGGATTGTTTTATAACAGAACCGAACTGTTCTGCGAACTGCCGCATAGAGTTACTGTCCGTAGCCAGCGCTGCAATATCTTTAGCAGACAGAGTGCGGCCTTCGGTTTTTGTTTCTACACCGCCAACGGTGCGCATACTTGATGGAATGAACAGTGCTTCAACAGAAACCATTGATGCGCCAAGCATTGTCTTAACTTCATCAGGTTTAATCCCCAGAAGCCGTAAAATACTGGACTTAAACGCATTCCACATATTGCTCATAGTCCACTTGCGCTTACTTAATTGCGCTTGCAGATTACGGTTTGACATGACTTCTGCCACGAACTCCGTTAGGCTGCTCTTAGCATTTGAGCTGGTAAATGCGGGGTCGTTTCTTACTGCGTTATAAATAGCGTTCAGTTCGTTGATTGCCAAACGCTGTTCTTTAGTTAAAGCAGAGGGGTTTGTTTTTGCCAACTGCACAATCCGTTCAGCAGCAGCGTGCGTACCTTCATGCAGCAGTGCTTCAATAGACAAGCCACCATTTCGGTTTAGCCAAATATTTGTACTGTTTGCGGCGCCTAAAACTTCTTTTCCATCGTCAATCAACGTGTTCTTTATTTCAACGCTGGTGTAGTCTAAGAACTTACGCAAAACTTTAGCTACTGTGCGGCTAACCGGGTCGATGCGATCGTCGGTAACAATTGCGTCCAGTGCACCGGGAAGATTATTTTTCTCCAACATGCGGACTTGCATGTCCGACAACGCCACACTATCTGTCTCAACGCCGCGCAAGAACCTCTTGGGGGCATCGCTAAGATCAAGCTGACCTGCGGCTTCGTCTACTCCACGTAGTACATCGTAATATTGATTCTCTGCTGTCCACCCACTTGGCACCGCCGCAAAATCAGCTGCACCTTGTCGTCTCCCACGCGGGCCTTTATAAACAAGTGCTTTTTCCTCGCCTGTCGCTCCTGTACGAATAGTTTTGGGAGCACCACTCGCACGACGTGTTTCTTGTGGGGTACGTTTTGACTTAATTGTTTGCGGGAACCCTGCGGCTGTTGCGCCAGCACTGGCTTCTTGCAGTTTTTTGATCTGGTCCGCAAGCGCCTTACGGTATGCCGGGGTCTTTTTACCTATCTCAACAGCTTTAGCTTTACGTTGCTTACCAACATCAAGTTGGAACGCTTGCACCGCCGGGTCATTTTCTCCGTATTTTTTACGAAGAGCATCCAGTCTTTTACTCAGCCCTTCGCTAAACTGTTCAAATTCTTTAGTCTCAGCACCAACCTTAAAGGCTACGTCACGTGTTGCTAAATCTTTTTCAGCCTCGGGACGGAGATCACCTCGGGCAATTCGAGCTTGCGTAGCAGCAGCGCGAGACTTGGAAACTTTTGGCTTAACTTCCCCTGCCTCACCACGATCTTCCATTTCCGCTTCGTATGATTTTTTGAAGCGTTTATCTTTTTTGCCAAGCTCAAGCGCTTTTTCTTCTAGCAGCTTGGGGTTCGTTGTTGTTTCAGCAAATTTAGTGTACGCGTCGGTTTCCTGTCCGTACTGAATGGCTAAGTCGCGCAAATAACCAGAACGCTCTTGTTTCTTTTGTTCGGCTTTCTTAGCCTCACGCTGTTTAGCGCGTTCAATATTTTTAGCTTCTTCTTCCGTGACGGACGTTTTTGTAGTGGTATACAGGGATGCGTACTCAGCCAAAACTTTGTCGCGAATCGGTGTAATTCTGCCAATCAAAGCGTTGTACCGGTTTGTTAAGCCGTCAATTTTGCGCTGCAGATTGTACGCACCCATCTTGGTCAACTGCCGTTCGCCAGCGGGCTCGCCTTTTCCAAACTTAGCGTTGAGTTCTTTTGCCTTGTCGGCTAGTGTGGGCGTATCTATACCTGATGCTTGCTGCGCTTTCAATTCTTCGATCTGGTTGTACAGATCAACAGCTTCTGCGTATAACGATTTTTTAGCGTTGCCTTGTGGTCTTGTCACCTTCCCCACTAAGTCAGCAACGCGATCCATGACGATTTCGTACTCAACCGCCGCCTTGCCGCCCTTGTCATACACATCCTGAAGCCGAATGCGCTCCATAACAGGTTGCCCAGTTTTTTTATTAAAAACGGGATTGCCGTTTCTATCTATTTTTTGACGTTCGATCTTTTCTTCGTTTGTTCCGTTAGCAAATCTTGCTCTTTCTTTCGGGTCAGGGTAGAAAGCGTCAAACAGATTAGCGCGTTCGCGCTTGACACCGCGTGTATCGGTACCCATCTTTTTGCCAAGAATCTCAGCTAGTCGATCGCGCTCGGTTTTCTTTTCGTCTAGTAACTTGTTTAGAGCTTCTGAGTCGTTTGCGCGGGTGATGTTTAGTACGGTTCGCTCGTCACCACGCCGAATTGCTTCGCGTAAAAAATTGGTACCGGAAAAAATATCAAACGTATTGTTAAAGCTCTCACCAGCCCGCTCATCTTGGTTAACGGTACGGGATAGTTTGTTTTGTGCTTCGTTTATTTTTTTGATTACTTCAAAAACTTTAGCGCCGCTAGGGCCTTGTTCGGAAAGGGTGGTGGCTAGCTCGTTTTCAAGTTGCTTAATCTGCTCAACCTGTTCTTTCGGCACTGCCGCTTTTTCTTCACGTACGAGCGCCCGTTCGGCTTCGCGTTTAGCCGTAGGCATGCCTGTTACTGGAGCGCCTACCATGTTCTCAAACTTAACAGGCGTTGCTTTTGCCTTTTCACCTTCAGTAGCCGCCGTAAACATTTCTGTCGTTTGCCCAACAGGTGTGGCTTGACGAGCACGTAGTTCCTCTAGGCGTTGACGGAAGGGGCCTAAAGCCTGACGCTTGGCAGGAATTTCTTGTATCTGCGCCTGCAATTGACGAGTTTTTTCGCCTAACTTTTTGGCTTTTTCAACGTCCATTTGCTCAAGCGCAACTAAACGGTCTTTTTCAGTCTTGTCCAGTTTTGCTTTGAGCGTTGTTTCCTCGCTTGTCAGACCCTGTTCGGCTTCAGCAAGGTCCTGCTCTGACATTGTTACGCCGCCCCGCTCTATCACGGCGGGCGCTAGCTCCTGCATCTTCGCTTGCGTCTCCTCAAGCTGGGTAATAAGTGCGTCTTGCGTATCTAAATCTGGCCCTGCCGCAAGCTGATCTTGGATTTCTGCTAGTTGATTACGCAAAGCGTCGTACTGGTCAGATAGGGTAATCCCTGATCCTACAGGTGCGGGAGGTGCGGGAGGTGCGGGAGGTGCAGCTGTTTCAGTTACAGGCTGTTCCGGTACTTCCGGCATTGTTTCTACAACAGGTTGCTCGGCAGCTATGCGCTGTTCTTCTTGAGCTACTTCGGCTTTAGCGCGGCTCTGGGCACCGATGCGGCTACCCGCTCCAAACAAACCACCCAGCGTGGCACCGCCTACAAAGTTATCAATATATTCGTTACGGGCCTGCTCGTCCATCAAGTCTAGACCGGCCTGCATACGCTCAAATACAACTTGCCCGGCTTCAGTCAAACCCTCAATGCCAGCAGTTTGAAGTGTTTTAACCCCACCAGCTTTAACAACGCCTGCTGCAGATGCTTGCGCTAGTTTACGTGCGGCATTCAGCGATTCTTCCTTGGTCAGCTCCCGTCCAAATTTACCGACGAGCTTATTGACGCCGGGTATGAATTTCAAGGCGACGGTATCTAGCGCAGCTTGAGGAACCGCAGCGGCAACGGCAGCACCGAGTTGGAGGTCTTCGGGAGCCGTGCCTTCTTCTAGCTGGCGAGATAAGTTAGAACCCGTGAACTGTGCGGCAGAAACTGCGCCAGCCCCCAACATGCCAGCACCAAGAGCACCAAGACCAAGAGCGCCCGATACAGGAGCGGACCCAACTAACGCAGCGCCAGCAATAGGAGCCGCCATGTAAGCGGCAGATTGTCCCAACAGGGTGGTGACGTAGCCCCACGGGTCTTCAGTTAGCTCGGGAGTCTGGGCAATTTGAGCGGCTTTTTCCCGCTGTGCCTTGGCGTATTCCGCCCCACCTTCGATACCCAGCCCGGCACCGATAGCACCAATATCACCCTTGAGGCTTTCAAAACCAGACTTTAAACCTGCAGTAAACCCAGTTTCTGGTGTGGGGGGCGTAATGCCAAAGGACTCTGGATAATCTTGTCTGGCTTTAGCGTACGCTTGAGCGGCGCTAAACCCCTCTGGTGCTTCATAGTAGTTACCATCGGGTAGTTGAATGTAGTTAGCCATAACAATGAGTCCTCGGATTTTGACAAAACTCCCCAACTACCGGACGTTGAGGATTTATTTATTATACTACTTTGGCTTAAACACGGCAGCGTTTCCTGTTGGAGCCGCCCAGTTATCTTTATACATGGCGTTAAATTCCGCAAAGCTAGGCAACCCTTCTGTAATACCGCCTTTAATAAGCTCGGCACGGAACTTAGCATACGCATCTTCTCGGTTGGCTTCTTTAGCATATTTTGCTTTAATTGCCGCCATAGCGTCAACGCCTGATTTTATGTCACCGTCACCAAGTTGCTGATACAGTTGCATGTCCCCAGTAGGCAACCTTGCAATTGCAAGGCGGGTCATCAGTTCTGCCTGAAGGCGACGATCACCTGCAGCAAGGCCTGCGGAAGCAATGTCTCGATCAGCGGCAATTTTCTCTGTTTGCAGTACAGAATTAACGTATGAGTTTGCAGCGGTTGTAGCAATGTCTTTCGTCATGTTGAGCTTATCTTTGCCTACTTCGTAGGTTACACGAGCTAAACTGGCTGCGTTACTGTCAACTTTAGCTTCAGCAGCGCGTGTTTCTGCCATAGTAGCCTTCTTCTCGCCACGGCGAATATCCTGCAAATTGGCAAGTGCTTCATCTAGTTTATCGCGACGCGCGTCAATTTTATCCACACCTTCTTTGTACGCTTTAGTACCGACTAGTGCGCCCTTCCCGATGTTCTCAAATGCGTACTGAGAATTACCAGCCATCATTGCCAGACCAGCTTCAAGAAGCGCCATGCTGACGTTTTTGTCTTCTTTGCCCTCAAGCTCTTTAAGCTGTTTGTTGAGTTTAGCTTCGCGTTCAACACCATACTCGCCTAATGCTTTTTCATCCCGATTAATTCTTTCTAGGGCTTTTTTGTCTGCCTCTCCCTGCGCGGTTACTGCAGCTCTGCCTTTCTTTTCCAAATCATCGTACTGCTGGCCCAGTGCACCAAGGCCATATAATTCGTCATATCCTTTTCGATCCGTAGGAAGAGATGACTTTGGAAGCGCTGGGAGTCCCTGACTGCGACCAGTGGTTAGCGCAGCCGCTGCGGCTAACGCTTCAGTTATTGCTGCATCTGATTCACTTACCGGTTTCTCTGACGCCTTATCTTGTGCGACTGCTGCTCGCGAACGATTTCGCAAAGCGTCGGACTCATTCGTACTCCCCGCAGGCACAGCCGGACGCGGTGCGGGAGGTGGTGGCTGAATAACAGCTCTATCCTCGTCTGATAAGAAACGATCACTCATGGCGAAGTCTTTTATCGCGTCATATGCACCGCTTACTGTATCCCGAACCGCCGGGATTTTAGACGCTTCGTACGCCGCTCCCAGACCAAGTACGTAAGGGTTTTTTACATACCGTGAAAGGCGTCCAAGAGCACCAACTTTAGGGGGAGTTGAAGTAGCTGCAGCACTTGGCGCTGCCGCAGCGGGCGCTGCCGCAGTAGGCGCAGCCATGCGTGGGCCCGGTGTAGCTTTTTCAAACGCGGCCTTTAACGCTTGCTGTTCTTTAGGTGTGGCTTCGACAAAATCTCTAGCCGATTTGCCAATACTGCTTAAAAACTGAATAAAGGAGGCGTTTGGGCCTCCTGTGGCACCGCCGGGCGCAAACGCCAAAATACCGCCTTCAGCAAACTCCATATCCCCCGCAGGCAACTGCCCAATACCTACGTCTTCAGGCATGGGTTGGCCCATTGATTGTGGGGCTGGTTGTGGGGCGGGTTGTGGGGCGGGTTGTGGGGACATACCCGCAACGACCTGATCGACTACTTTTGGCGGCTCTTGCATCCCACCCTGCGCACCCTGCGCGGCATTACGGATTTCTTGACGGCGCGTAGATTCAGACAACGCCAACGACATAATATAGGGGTCGTTTTTGTTCATCATGGCGTACTGTTGCAACGCCTGATCAGGAAGAATCGCTAGCTTGGCGGTGATTTGATTTACGTTAATCATGCTGTTCCTCAAGCCATTTTAGAAATTGCCAAATCAGCTAAACCAGTTCCTACCAAGCCGCCTTCAGCGTAGCCCACTGAACCACCCTTAGCTTTGTTATACAAACCACCCAACCCAATAGCTGCTGTACCTAAACCAGCTAGCTGAGACACCGTACTTGGAGGGGGCGAATAAATATTAGAGGCTTGACTGGTTACGCCGCTCGCACCGCGTAGGCCGGAGCCGAGAATGTCGGTGTAGAAGCCTAATTGCTGATATGGGTACTGCTGTTGCGTCAAGAAGTCTTGATACTGCTGATCCAGCTTGCCTTGCTCCAGAGCCTGTTGCTGTCCACCATATTGGGCCTGCAGCTTGTTGATGTCCATGCCTTGAGTAAAGCCTTGCTGCCCCAAAGTCCCCAACTGCCCAGCGCCCTGAATAGCGGTTTGCAGACCTTGCAACCCTAAACCCGCGCCGTATTGACGGGCCTGTTCAGCTAGTTGCTGCTCAGTATTAAATTGTTGCTGCGCTTGATTAAACGCTTGGTTCAGTCCCTGTGCTTGGATGTCGCCTTTTTGCATTGCTAAGTTGCGAGCAGCCTCGGCATCCATAACGGCTTGGCGAGAACCGCCAAAAGCACCAGCTTTAGCTGCTTGTGCGCCGCGTTGTGTACCTGCAATATCCGCTTGACGTTGCGCTTCGCGTTGCTGGATGTCTACCACGTTCTGCATGAACGGGTTCATATACTGACCCGCAGCTTGCCCTGTAAACTGACCGGGCTGGTAACCTTGGTAGTTAACATTACCGGCGTTCATCGCCGCAGCACCAGCAA
>Ga0208644_1003648_pt1 | contig 11841 bp, 21 predicted proteins | sample VirMetDEL_Nov_18_FD_184517 | JGI IMG/M metagenome (GOLD analysis project Ga0208644, IMG submission 184517) | Aqueous microbial communities from the Delaware River and Bay under freshwater to marine salinity gradient to study organic matter... | ecosystem: Environmental > Aquatic > Marine >... | reverse complement strand
ATCCGTACCGCCAGCAGGGTAAGTGACTCCTGTAGTCCCATTGATCGTAATCGTCATAACACCACCCACAAAGAGCCATCGGCAATCGTTACCGTGACGCCGCTATTGACACTCACAGGACCTGCTGAGAAACCGTTGTATCCCGTAGCGATTGTGTAACTGGAAGAGACTGCCTGCGCGTTAACCGTGATGCCGTTACTCGACACCATTGCCGGAGCTATAGCTTCACCTGAAGTGTTTTGAATAACAGCTCTGCCCGCCGGATAGTCGCACCAGACATTCGCCGTGTTACCCGCAAGATTGATCGGGGACGTATTGCCAGAGGAATTAGAGAGGACCGTCGCGCGCGTGAGAGTCGCAGGGCTACCTGCCAGCACCGAACCGATACCTACTTCCCAAACCTGTGCAGTCTGGTCATAGATCGTATAGTACGTTGTGTTCCCCGTACCGATTCCAGAGACAAACGTCTGGTAGCCGTTGACAGCTCCAGCGAGATTAAGAGTTCCCGTACCGCTAGTGGTCGTTGTCTCTTGGACTCGATCCGCAATGACGAAGGTCATCAAAAACCCCCATTATGACGTTGCGGAGGTCGTATAGGTCACACTGACAGTGTCTCCAGCCGTTGTTGCTTTGGCCGTGGTGAATGCCCCGGCGCTGTACAGAGTACCTGCCGTAGAGCTCTGCGTGTTGACTGCGCCCGTGCCAGTAACCAAGAAACACCCGCCAATCGTACCGCCAGCACCAGTGACCGTGTAGGTAATCGCCGGAGCTGCCTTGGAGGTGACGTTAGCCGGAGATGCACCCGTAGAAGTTGCAGAGGCAAAAGAAGCCGTGCCACGAACCGCTGAGCCACCTACCGTGTAGTTGGTGAACTCTGTCCAACCGCCGTGTGAAGACATGGTGTCGGTTGCATCAAACGTCGGACCCGAGCCTGAGATCAACCCAAGAAACGGGCCTACCGTGGTGTAAGACGTACCGGACAGCAGGGTGTCCAGCATCAGCTCCTTACCAACAGCGACAACCAGATTGGGGACAGCGTCAGTCCACTTGAGATTACCGTCCTTATCGCGGCACTCAACATGGTATGTGCCTTCAACGCCAAAGCCCTCAACCGAACCCGCCTTAGCCTGAAACACGACTTCAGCGTGGTCACCAAAGTTTGAAAATTCGTTACTCATTTGAGCCTCATCAATAAATAATGACTGGAGCTGTAGTGCTCGTGTTCGCCGGGAAAGTTACCGTAAATGGGGCCGCACTCGTTGAGTAAGAACCGCCAAAATTCAGCACCGCCACAGAGCGGTTACCCTTTGACGCATTGTATATCAATGCCCCTGCCGTCGTCAGCGTGGAGTTGGACCACGTAAAATCATTCCAGCTCGTGTAAGCCGTTGTGCCCGAAAGCGTCACCCCTATATTGGTCAGCGTACCGCCTCCAGCGGTGTAGCCCGTACCCGTAATCTCCCCCGAAGTCGTATAGACCGTAGTGGTAGAGTCGATGCTGGCAGCACTTGTGTACAGGGCTATCTTGAACGTATCTCCGCCCGCCGCTGAGAAATTGTGGACTCCTTCGAGAAGCTCTTGTTTGAAGCTGGCGGTGAGGCACTGAGTGATCATACGACTTTGTCCCTGACCTGCATGGTGCGGTAATTGTCCTGACGATCCTTGCCATCAGAGAGCTGTTTCAACGGAGCCATTGCCTGATCGAACTTGGCCTGATACGTCTGCAGGACATCCGCTTCGCCCTTGAGATAGAGATAGGCTTCTACCAGAGCGCCGTATAGCAGTACGTTCGGATAGTTCGTACTCAACCACGTAGTCCCTGCGGTCACAATGGAAGTCGGATACGCAAAGTAATGCAGCTCGATGTTGTACTCTCTATCTGGAGTTGGACCCAGAATGTAGGTGTTGTTATCGAACATGGCGTAATATTGCGGCGTGCCAGTGACACCCGGGAACGGGAAGGCTTCTCGGATGTAGTTCACATCCTTGTTCAGCATATAGCGGTAACCCTCAGCCCCCGCGGTTCCTGTATCCATAACGGCGACAGAAAAGGTCGCTAGGAAGTCAGAAGGCAAAGACAGATATGGAAAGCTGGTTGTCACAGATCCCGTGACGTTTTTACGAAACGCAGGAAGCTGAACTGTGTTGTTAACCAGCCTTTCGGTATCCTGAACAAACGTCGGGATATTATCGACGAACGTAGTTTCGTCGACTTCCGTGAAAGCCTGAATCGCGTTAACGAGTCCAGTATAAGTCGTCGTATCGTAAGACGGCATGCTCAGCCCAGCTTCTTAGAACACTTCGTGCCTTTGGTCTGGGCTCCAGTGCCGCGGACCTTGACCGTTTGCGTCGATGCGATATTGTTCGGGTATCCCGCCGTGTTCGGCTGAAGTCCCTGCTTGCTGTAAGCAGAAGCCGGCTTGTTCTCGATCTTGGCCATTAGCGCCCCCGACCAGAACTTTTCTGGTTCATGGCACGGCTCAAATTCTTACCATACTTCTTACGATCAAGGGAGGTAGGGCCTCCTTTTTTGAGACTCTTAAGATCCGTCTTCTTGCCCCCGTGAAGCTGCTTATCGTGCATACCGATAGCCTTCTTCATCATCTTTTTGTCTTCTTTGATATCTTCGTGCTTCATTGTATGCCTCACAAAATAGCGTTGCCCGGAAGCGGAGGAACGATCACGACGCCGGGGACTACAGTAGTGAACGCCGTGATTCTCACGTTGTTCAACATGGTATTAACCTGTTGAGATGCAACAGGATTGTACGCGAAATTCGAACAGCTATCATTTCTATTCGTGTCAGGACGAGGTTCACGCAAAGCCTGCGGATCATTCGATACCTTCTGAGAACCAATAATACCGACCCAGTTTTGCGGATGATCAGGATCCCAACATTCGGGGCAGACCTTCGCGTTGATCAACTTCCCCATGATGTAGTATTTTCGAAGCTTGCGCAGGTCGTACCTCTGCGCGCACCGGTCACAGAAGCCGAAGGCCCGCTTATATGAAGCGAACCGGACCGCCATTACCAGCCGCCCGTCAAATAGCCCGCCAGCGGGACGAACCTCACCGGAGACTTATCACGATCTTCGCGCGCCGCCTGATCCCACGCTTCGTCGTACATCTGCTTCAGCATCTGAATGCGATCCATCGCCTCTGGGCTTTTCAGAGCGACGTAATAGGCTAAACCAGCAATGATGGCCGGAACAAACCTAAACGGCATCTCAACCGTGTTTGAGCCCGGCTGGCCCGTGTCGTCGATGCGACGCAGGTACCAATAGTGGAAGTAATAGCCAGACTGATTCGGCGTCGGCCAAATGTTGATCTGAGGCGTTGGCGCCTGTCGGTTGACGTATACCTGCACGGGCCGGCCGGTGGCCAGCTTATTCGGAATAGCGGCGTAAGTCGGAAGAGCGATCCGTGGAATGACCAGATCGGTCTGGTTGTATTGGCTACCCGGGTTTTGACGGATCACATGCTCAATGATGTCGACGCAGTCGTCGGGGAGATTGTAAGTCCCCTGTCCCTGATTCAGAGTGATCTGCGCTTCTGTGACCGTCCACAGGTTGATGCCTCGGTTGGCCCACTCCTGAAACAGGATGTTGAGGCTGCGGCGCGCCGTCTTGAACTGATAACCCGTGCGGATCTCAATTCCCGCGCGCTCATACGCCTCCTCAATAATTTCGGCTATGTCCGGGTTCCAGATTGCGACGCCTGAGGTGGTCACTCTTAACCCCAAATAGCGGTAATAGCAGACACATGAGAAAGTTCAGCATAAATGCTGGTAGGGAACAAAACACCTTCGCCGGGAATGAGTAAGTAGATCGTAAACGTATCGCTCGTACCAACATCGAGCTCCATTAATACGGTCCCCGTAACACTACCATCGCGGAATTTAATAAAGCCGTTGGTGCCATCGCCCCGATACGAAACGCTCTTCAGCCGTGCGCGACCCGAAGTAACCGCGCCACTAGCGGTGAGATGGGTGGTTTTTACGTCATATTGCATCGTCATGGCGGTATCCTCTACTCGTCGTCGTCTTTTTTGATCCAAGACTGAATGGTTTCTGTCTCGTAGATCCTGATCGCAGACCATACTATGGAAAATAAAGCAGCTATAGATGGCAGCATGTGCGTGAGTGTCCCTACTACAGTAGCAATCGATGCTGTATCGACAAAGTGCTTAACCGTTTCGTTCAAGTGATCAAGTGGGTTTTGCATATCGCTAGCCATTAGCAGTTCCACGCCCTTAAACTTTTGTTAATCCGACTATTCGGATCGTTCGCTGTCTTGCTTGAAGTCAGCTTTTTCTTCATCCCTGACATCCGGGCACAAAAGGAGGCTCTCCTTCCTGCATCTTCCTTGGTCTTCGGCTTCGGGGCTGGAGGTTTCAAGTTCATGCCTTGCTTCTTGGCAGAGGCACGGCCTTTCGCGTTCAGACCACCCTTGGGGTCTTTACCTTCTGATCTTTGCCATGCGGGTGACTTAGCCATTACTTCTTCCTCGCTGCGCGCATGTTATCGACGAGATTCGGATAGGGGCGTCCTGCCTTCTTGGCCGCTGCCTTGGCCGCGGTTTTCTTGGCTGAACTCAGCTTCTTGGGCTTTCCAAGGCCTTTCGGTCTCGGTTTGTCCCATACCTCAGTCATACTGACCACCGCTCAAAGCGGAAGCGATGCCGCCCTGACCGACAAACGTACTCGTCGGATTACCCATGATCTGGCGCCCCTGCTGCGGCAGGAAATTGCTCATAGAGAGCGGCTTGCCATAACCCTGAGTGAATCCCTGCGCAGTACCCTGAGGCATCTGCGGTGACGGCACGCCCTGCGTGGAGGAGCCCAGAGGCTGCGTCCCCATCGGCGGAGCGCCAGCGCCCATGCCATAACCCGGAGTCTGCGGACCCGTGGGGAACTGCGGAGCAGTCCCCGGTCCTTGAAATTGGGGAGCGCCTTGACCCGGAGGTGAGGCGCCCAAGGGCGGAGCAGAACCATTAGGTCCCAGTTGAGTCTGAGAGGGCTGTCCCTGCCCCATCCCCATCTGACTACCCATCATGTACAGCGGCATCCAACCGGTGCCGCCCATACCTGTGTTTTGGTTCTGCCAGCCGTCCATTAGCAGATTTTCCCTTTGGTTTTGCCCTTCTTGGCAATACCGTCGATGGATCCGCCCTTCTTGTAAGCCTTACCGCCGCACTTCATTGGCAGCGGGCTCTTTGAGGACATTGCACCTACGGACATCTTGTCCATGGGAGAACCTTTCTTGCCCATCATGGGCGCCTTTGACTTCTTCATCTTGTTACCTCTAGCCTGTTCTTGAATATCTGGAATTCCACGAGAGGGCATCGTCATTAGACTTCAGACGGGGTCGGAGCCGTCGCACCATCTTTGGCATGCTGGACGTAGACAACCGTGATGAACCCTGCGCCCGCTACAGCGGTGGTGCCTGCCATCGTCACAGTCACCTGCACATCGGAAGTACCGATGTTAGACATGTTGGTGAGCTGAGCTCCGGTGTACGTAATCGCCTGACGGCCAGCGGCCGGGGTCGTGATCGCCGTGACATACTTGGCAGCCGTAGAGCCATCGCCTACCGCCAGCGTAGCGCCAGTGGTAAAGGTCGTGGTTACGTCGATGTTGAAGTAGAGAATCTGTGCGCCAGCCGGAATAACGAACGGCGTAGAGGTCGTGAGACCCAGAGCTGCAGTCTGAGACAGAACTGCACAACCCATATTTGAAATGGTACCAACCGTAGTGCCGGTGGTGTCTTTAACGGTGCCCGAACGCAGCGGGCCTGAGAGTGAGGACCAACCCATAGTTTTCACCTATGCACTTGCGCCTGTCGTCGTGTGCGAGTCCGCTAGGGCGGTCGAGCAGGCAGTAAAAAACCCCTAGATTTGGTTCTTTGTAGCCTACTTATTTTTCAGTGTCAAGACAAAAGAAAAGGGGGCCGAAGCCCCCTTGTCCCGACCGGGATCTCCCAGTCCTCAGCCAGTATACCTAAAACTCCACCCCTCAGCTTTGCCTTTTGTCAGGGCGTTGCCAGATTTTAAAGCCCTATCCACCGTGGGTGGAGTCAGTCCTAGTTCTTTACGAAGCTGAGTGATTGTAGCAAATCTATGCTCCGCACCAGCGGGATCTGTCGCTATAACAGCGCGGCCCATCTTCTCCTTGGACTCCTCTGAATGACTGCGACCTTCCCAATGACTGTAGTGCCCCGCCTCAGCTGCGGCACGTATCTTTGCGCGGCCCTCTTCTGTGTACACCCTAGGTCCTTTTGCCACTCCGCGTTGCGTGTCTCCAATCTTCTTGCGCGTTTCCTCTGAGACTGTTTTGCCATAGCGGTAGTGGTTCTCTCCCCTAGGCGGTGTCCTGTTCGAGGCAATCTTAGCTAGTGTTTCCGGCGTGTGTTTTTTACCCTGACGCGGGTGTTCGTTTTCTGCATAGTGTTCTCGTAAAGAATGCGATATTTTTTCTCTTACATCTCTTTGTGTAGAGCTTGGTACCTGTGTAGACAAGGCGGTGTTGTAGCAGTAGCTGTTGCCCGCGTGCCTAGCTAAATACGTGTCTTCAATACTTAATAGCTTACTTTCGTCTTCTACCTCTTCGATAACCTCAAACTCAAATGCGTCTTCCCCGTATTCATCCCACGCGGTTTGTAATGCAGCGCAATGGTGTCGGTTTTTCTTCAACGCGTCCCAATGCTCCCAGCGGCGGCGCTTAGGCTTCACCGCGCTACCAACATAAAAGTCATCGGTTACGACACAAGTAATTTTGTAGATAGCGGCCATTGATACAACTCCAGTGAAAGATACAAGTAAACTATACCTTTCTTTAGCTTTGTACGTCAATAGTTAAAAGAAAGGGGCCGAAGCCCCTTTCAAATCCTTGAAAATCAAGGAGTTATCAGCTAGAACCCGGAGATCCGAAGACCCCCAAGAAGTCACTCCAGCCAAAACTATAACGCTCACGAGCCTTGTAGCGAGCATTGCCGGTATCGAAGTCTGCATCCATAGAGGTTGCAAGCGGGGTACGGACAAAGTGCTTGAGGCCATTCGGAACGTCGGTGGTCAAGAACCAAGCATTGGTGTCGGTCAACCAGTGGTTGACAGTCCAGCCGCCCGGGATTGAACCGTTGTTCTTCAGAGCGTTGATGTCGTTGTCGGTGGTGCCAACGCGGAGCTCAGTTTCGAGGAGGCGAGTCGCCACGAACTGCAGGGCAGACGGGATGATCAGCTTCTTCGGCTTAGCTGCGATGAGCAGGCCACGTTCGTCAGTCCACAGAGAAATCTGAATTACCGCATTTTCAAGTGAAGTTTCGTTCAGATCGGCCGCGGTAGACGGACGGTTAGAGATGGTGCCACCGTAGGTGAGCGGATGGTCCGTCGCGAACAGAGACTTGCCATCACCGCCTTTGTAGTTGGTGTTGAAGCCGTTGTTCAGGATGTTGGCACCCTTCACTTCCTTGGTGTAGGCCATGGCGCGAGCCAGTGCCTTGGTGTAACGAGCAGAGAGACTGTCGTACAGGTTATCTTCGATTGCTTCTTCAGTCAGAGAGAAGCCAAGAGCGATGGTTTCGTGGGTGTACCGCACGTTCCATGCTTCCTGAGCGTTATCGTATGCGATAGCGCTGCCTTCCATCTTGACCGGAGCTGCACCAAAACCTGACAGCTTCTGTTCTTCTTCGAAGGAACGCTCGGAGCTTTCGGTCTCGAAAATCTCCTTGTATTCCTCACCATAGCGCTCGTATTCCAGACCGAACAGTGCGTTCAGACCGGGAAGGAGCTCTTTAAGTAATTGCGCGCGTGAAATAGCAGCCATTTACGTTACTCCCTTAGATGCCGGTAGTCTGGCGATAGAAATGGAAACCTGAGTTGAAGCTCACCAGAACCTGCTGATAGGTACCATCAGACAGAGCCGTAGAACGGACAACGTCGACAATACGCAGCGGCAGAGTGTTGGTGGTTGCTGCAGACGCAAGGTTTACAGACACGATGCTGTTACCAGTGGTGGTGTTAACCAGACCGGATCCAACGTAGTAGCCTACGTTTTCACCAACATTGGCCTGAGTTGCAGCACCAGAGGTGTACAGGTTGCCAGAGCCGTCAGTCACAGTAGCGACGAAGACTGCATCGGGATCTTCACAAACGTAAGCCCAGCCGTAGCCGTAGTTTTCGTTGTCCTGAAGAATCGTGGTGCCAGTCGGCCAGTACTGAGCCGGAGTGAAGTACTTCATACCGGTTGAAGACACGTATGAGCATCCGAGGAAGATACCAACCGGAGCTGCTGCAAAGGTGGTCTTTGCACCAGAGGAGGTATCAACACGGACGACAGTGCCGTCAGTGGTGTAGGTGACGAAGTCGCCATTACCGATATTCTGAGCGTACCCAGAAGCGATCGGAATCTGGCGAACAGCTGCGTTATAAACGCGGCCACCGATCAGATTCACAGGAATCAGACCAGTAGCACCAATGCCGTTAGGATATGCCATAAGTTGCTCCTAAATTTGTTACTTACGGCCCCTAAAGATTAGGAACCGCTGCCAAAAGATACCTTGGATTTGCCTTCTCTGAAGAGCGGCATCCGCGGATCATTCTCACGAAGAAAGTTGTTGTCCACGGAGTCAGCCTGACGCTGGGTCATAGTCGCGTAATATTCCTTACGAGCTTGAGCATTTTCTACCGTGGTTTTGCACAGGACCAATCCACCGATCTCAATGATACCGTTGGGCTTGACTCCAAATGCTGCGTAGTCGGCCATCATCTCAGGGTGATCCTCTGCTTTACAGGGTTCCCATCCTTCTCGCCGCGCTTTCGCCATGTTCGCCGGATCAGCGTTGCCCATGTAGGACACTCGCTTCCAATGGAAGACATAGCCTTCCTGAGGCTCCGGTTCAGGCAGATCGTGCGCCGGCCTCCAAGAGACCTTGCGTTCTTCCTTAGCCCGGGTTTCCTGCGCTCTCGTAGGGGCGCGTACAGGTGCTTGTTCAACCATTAGTTATCTCCATTGGCTTTCATCTGCTCCCTCGCCATCCTTTCGAGGGGGATGTTAAATCGTTTTGCAAAGGCTTCCTGTGCCTTGGTTAGCGTCACCTTCTTCGTGGCAGCGGTTCTACCAACGGGGGCCACCTGTGACGAGCGTCGTGGCTTACCTAACTTTTCGGGGTATAGCTGACTCATTCTCTGATCGAGCGCCGCATAGTACTCGTCAGAGTTCGTGTCTATACCACGATTAACCAAACTTCTATGGACTCCAAGAGCGGCGAACGTCATTTCTGGGTCGCCATCTTCTCCGAACCACGGGTTCCGAGCAGTCCATTCTTGGACCTTTATATCAGGGACAATTTCTTCCTGCAAGGGCTCTTCATACACAGGTTCTTGAGGCTGTGCATAAGTCTGCTGCTGAAAATCAGGAATCGGCTGTTGTTCCTGAAACTTGAAGTCTTCCTTTGGTACCGGAGGTGGAAGATTAGCCAGCTGTGCCCGCTTGACCGTAATGTCCTGCATGGCTTGCTGGGCCTTGATAATCTCATCCGTATTGCCTTCTTCGTAGGCCTTGCGATAGCCCTGTTCAGCCAGCTGCTGCGCCAGATCCAACCGGGCATTGACCTCGTTGAAGTACTCGTTCCGGCCCCAGTTGAGGGTATCCTGATACTTCTGATTCTCTTCGTAGACCTGCTTGGCAAATTGCTCAGCGGCCTCTGCTCGACGCATCGCTTCTTCTTTCGCACGACGTTCGTCGTGAATATGGTGCGTCAGCTTGTTGATTCTTTCCTGCACGCCTTTGGATGCGTAGGCATCCATCTCTTTGCGTTGCTGTTCCAGATCATCGTCTGAAATAGGCGGTAGGGGTTGTTTACCTTGGTCCTCTTCGGGAGTGTCATCAACGATGTCAATCTCGATCTCAGTGCCTTCGTAATTTTCCTCGTCCATTGTCTATCTCCTTAGTACGCTCGGTTGATACCACGGGGATCGTCTACCGTTGCCAGCACCATATCGTCATGGATGATGACGAATTCTTCACCATCGACAGTAAAACGCTGGCCACGATAGGCACCAATAAGAACGAAGTCTCCCTTCTTGCACCAAGGGCCTGTCGGGAAACGCGCCGTATCTGAGTACGCCATATCCCCTACTTCGAGCACCAGACCTACAACGGATCCACTTTCTTCCTTTCGGATGAATTCTTGCGGCTTTAGGATACCGCCTTCAGTCTTGTCCTCGATCTTGGGTTTAATGACGAGCAACTGATAACCTACCGGTTTGGGAAGACGAGAAGCTAACTCCTCTCCCTTCTCCAGCGTTTTATCAGTGTCGATATTTGCGATTGACATCGTTGACTCCACAAGCACCACCTTTATGGCTAAGTTGTCTCTAGGCGTGGCGTATTCCTAGAGCTTAGATTGTGACTTTAGTCGTCGAGCTCCGATGCGATCTCCCAGTTACGCATCATGCTGTCCAGCTCGTTCTTGGCTATCCTTAGCCCTCGAATGACACCGCATATCTCGCGGTACTCCTCAAAGGTCTTGGCGCCACCCTGAGAGATGGCTTTCTCGTGCATCTGTATCTGGTCGCCCATCCAGACGGACAGGCGGTCTCCAGCGGACTGCTGCTCATCTCTCATTTCTTACCTCCCGGGAACTTGCCCGGAGCCGGAGGTGGCGGCGGATTCATCTTACGGTCAATGATCTCAGCAGCCTTGAGCTGGTGGGTAGACTCGTCCTTGGCTGCCTGCAGTCCTAGTTTGGCGTCGTTGTTCATCCGCGCGATCTCAAGCTGCGCGTCGATCTTGGCCTGCTCGATCGTAAACTTGTTGTTGATCTCCTGCTCCTTGAGCTGGAGTTCTTGCTGAGACTGCTGGAACAGCGGGTCCTGCATCTGTTGCTGGGCTTGTGCCTGCTGCGCCTGTGCCGCATGAGCTTGGCTGACCTGTGAGGCGGCCTGCGCCAGCAGAGGTCCAACTTGCTGCTCCATCTCTGGAGGAAGCTTCTCGCCCGGAGGCGGCAGGGGCATGCCCAACTGCTGCTCGATCTGTTGCCGGTACTGGAAGCCGTAGTGCTCCATGAGGTGAGCTTGGAACGCCTGCATGACCATCGGGGCCTGAGGATTGTTCTGCATCATCTGAGCCGTCATCGGGTCGTTGATAAACGCCTGATGGACCGCAATGTGCGCCTCATGGTTCTGCTCGACGAAAGCCTTGGCCGGCTTGCCCTTGATGACCTCCATGTTCTCACTGACCGGATCCGTCGGCTTCAGTGCATCCTCGGTCTCGATGATCTTGTCAACGTCCTTGATGCCCATGACCCGAAGCATCTGCTTGTGCAGAATCGGAAGGTTGTAGATGTTGGGTGCCATCTGAGACAGCTGAATAGCTGACTGGTACTGAATGATCCGCTGCGCCATGGTGGACGAGTTGGGATCTGATACCGGCACGATGTCCGTCTGTTCATAATCCGACCGCTTGGCTGCATAAGTCGGCACGCCCGTGGTGGCCGTCGGGTAGCTGTAATACGGCGCCGTGTAATCCTTGATGAGGTCCGCAATGAGCTTGAACTCCTGCGACATGGACACATGGTTGCGGGCCTGAATCGCTGACATGACCTTGAGCGTGCGCTCCAGAATGGCCAAGGTGGTACCCACCGGAGCCTCTCCGTTCATGTCCGAAATCTTTACGTCCGCCGTTGCCGCCAGTCGCCGGCCTTCCTCGACCACTTCCTGCAGCAGGGCTGCGAGCGTTTGACTGGGCTCCTTGTACGGCAAGGGCATCAGGTTGTCCCTGAGCGTTCCTGACGCGATGTCCACGTCTCTCCACTCACCCGGCATGATCGGCGTATCGTCACCCTTG
>Ga0208644_1003647_pt1 | contig 11843 bp, 23 predicted proteins | sample VirMetDEL_Nov_18_FD_184517 | JGI IMG/M metagenome (GOLD analysis project Ga0208644, IMG submission 184517) | Aqueous microbial communities from the Delaware River and Bay under freshwater to marine salinity gradient to study organic matter... | ecosystem: Environmental > Aquatic > Marine >... | reverse complement strand
TTCTCTCCGCAGCTGGTCTTGTGTGTGATGGATTCAGTATCTCAGAAGCCGCTGATGTATGTATCTATCCTTACTACTCTAACGACGGTGGTCTGGAATCAGAACGTACCTATGTAAAGCAGATTGTTCAGAAGTTCATCCCTGATGAGAATTTGAAGTCCGATAATATGTTTGATGAAAACGATACGGTTAAGTTCTAACCGTCCTTGTGTGTGAAGTAGGGGAGAGGTAACACTCTCCCCGCTTTTTTTAACCACGGTATCTATAACAAAGGAAACAAAACAATGACTAACGAAACATATCAATATACCCTAACACAAGAAGAAGCTACAATCATCGAGGATATTCGTGCGATGACAGCAAAGAAAGATTCATCACCGACTGTTCATAATCCAGATAACCAACGTAGACAAGAACTGATCGAGAAGTATCTCGATATGTCTGTGGCAGAATTTATGGATCAATATGGTGATTGTTTTGGGGATTACGTCATCACTAACTTCGTTTTGGAGAGCCTCTCACAAAGAGAGAAAATTCAATTGCTTTGGGATCATACCGATGAAAGTTTCATTGATCAGTTACTTGAAGATAACCTATCAGATGAAGTACTGAGAATGGAATTCTTTAGCTTTCATGACCATCAAGAGCTTGTTGATAAACTGGTGAATGAGATAATTGCCGGTAATTGGGAACCTGAGAACTAAAAAAATCCTTGTTGGGTAAGGTATTCAAATTATAAATCTGGTGAGGAATGGATGGATTACTTTGGTGACTATGAGGAGATGAATAAAGTGATGAAACTAAGAATTGCGTATATTGTTGTCTCCCTTTCTGATGACGGTGTAAAGTATCTGAATAAGATTTATAAAGAAGTAACTTCTCGTACTACTGTGTAACAGTATAATCTTTTTACTTACCGAGATCAAAATAATGAATGAACTACAAGTAAAGAAATCGAATATCTGGCATTGGGTAAGCTCTATCCGTATTCCAAATAGAGAGAACTCCCCCAATCATTCATTGGCAAGGGCGAATGACTATGAACCTCGATGTACGGCTATCCGTAAGAAGATTGGAATTCTTATCTCTGCAATGGATGAATGGACAAAGAAGACCAACGGTGGTCGTCTGGCTATTCCCATTGGAACAGAGTTATTTCAAGGAGAAGCGATACTAGACGAACTACACTCTGCAATCGGTGTCTATACCATACGACGTTGGGATGATATGGGTAAACCAGGACATTGGACTCAAGGTCCTGGTGGAGGTCACGGACCTAGGGATCGCATTGGTCACGAATGGTCGGGCAATGAATGGTTAGATTATCTTGGAGACCAATCTATACGAAAAGGTGGTGGTCATATTGTTGTGATGTTATCTGATGAAGGTGTGAATCAATTGAATGAGATTGCTCATAAGTTATATCCCTTTGTTCAATCTTCTGTTACTACATAAGCTTTATTTTACTTACCGCGTTCAAATTACATCGACACAATGACAACCCTACCTCCAATTCAACCGATGAATGCACCGTCTGGTCATGTATTCTGGCTCGACTACACTTATGGAAACATGGAAAACACCGCAATAAACATATCACCATTCTTGGCGAATCTACAAAACAAGATTGCCTTTATTCTTCAAGACGAATACAACAATTCACACTAATCAAAACAACACACAAGGACAAGACAATGGACAAGTATCAAGAACTACGAGAAATGATAATCAGCGAAATCATTTATCTGAAGGATATTCGGAAGGTTTATATTTATCAGAAGGATATTTATTTATCAGAAGGATATTCGGAAGGATTCCGAAAGGAATAAACTTATAGAGGAACTTTCAGGTTTCACGGACGCTGCACTTGTTGAGGAACTTTCTTACTGGTCTCGTGAACGAGCACTTGATGGGTACTAAATCAAAAACAACACACAACACACAAGGACACAACAATGAAAAATCTCCTGAACTACTTTGCCGATTTTATCTTCAAGTTTAGTGTTGGTATCATCGCGATGGCCGTTGGTATATCCGCAATCGCTGGAATCGTGATTATCGCTGGAGCACTATCTTTTGGGGTTGATGTCCCTGCAATCCTTACAATAGTATCTTTTGTTATTATCGCATACCTTTTTGGTGGGTGGATTATCAAGGATTTAGAGAAATACTTCGACTAAGTCCTTAAAAATCAAGGACTTACTAAATTACGTAGTTCTACGTATTGGATATATCGTATTTTCTACCTATCTTTGTGTATTGAATGTCCACAACCACAACAGGATCACCGATGAAAATGAATCGTAAAACAACCACAAAGAACAGTTTTTGGAGCAACCGTAGCTCCTCCAACCAGACCTCAAACTACTGGCTCAAAGATTCTCTCTTCAACAAAGAAGAATCTATGTTCGATACCGGCGATCCCGTATCAAAAATTGACCACTACGCACTTTCCAAGTATCAAACCGCAATCGGTAATTTCGTTCGTATTATGACGGGACGTTCCGATATTTCGGTTCGATACAAGATGTCATCTGACGCTAACTTTACCGACGGTAAGGTTATTACGATTTCCCCTAAGATCAAAGAAAAAGAATTTGACTACTCTGTTGGTCTAGCACTTCACGAAGCATCTCATATTCTTCACACCGATTTCAATCGTTTGGAATCGTTTATCCATGATATGCTTTATGGTAACTTCACCAGAAAAGAAATGGAAGATCGGAAACTTTTGTGGAATCTGATTGAAGATTTGTTCATTGACGCATCTACCTACAAGATTTCCCCAGGTTATCGTGGGTATTATGCTGCTCTTTATCAGAAGGTTTTTGGTAGTCCAAAAATTGAAAAGGGTTTCTACGCAAAAGAATATTGCGAGCCAACGATTGAAAACTACTTTTTCCATCTGATCAACCTGCGTAATCCAAATCGTAACCTCGATGCTCTCCCAGGTCTTCGTGAGATGTTTGACAAAATTGATATGAAAAACATCACACGTCTAACAGATACGGAAGATCGAATCAAACTTTCTTCTGAAATCTATGATATGATTTTGAAGAATGTTGAAAAAGAAAACGAGAATCAATCTGGCGGATCAGGAGATCAGTCCGATCAAAAGGGTGGTGGTCTACCAGATGGTCAGTCTGGATCAACTGGTGACAATCAAGATGACCAATCCAATAATGATGGACAGGGTGACGAAGAAAACGAAGATGATAACAACGACGATGACCAGTCCGACGGAGACGATCAAGAAGATCAACAACAAGATCAACAGGATTTGTCTCTCAGAGAATTGGGTTCAATTGAAAAAGCTATCCAAGAACAGCGTAAATTTCTTTTGGGTAATGTGAATAAGGGGAAGCTTTCAAAGAAAGACGTTAACGTTGTCAATGCGTATTCAACGGTAGATATTTCCATGAAGGACGCAAACCTCGATGGAACATTTGGCAAATCACGTATCCCTGTAAAAATCATCCGTAACATTACAAAAGAGTTCTCCGAATCTGGTGCAGGTAGAGTTTTTGGAATTAGGGATTATTCGCCCAGTAAATCATACAGTGGAACCGTTTGGTCTGATGACTCCATTGAGAAATCGATCTCACTTGGAAAATCTCTTGCAAAGAAACTTCAAATTCGTAATGAAGAACGATTGATGAAATCCACGAGGTTGGATTCTGGTAAGATCGATAAGCGACTACTCCACGAAATTGGAATGGACAATTACAAGGTATTCAGTAAGATCAACATTGAATCTTACAAGCCATCGTTCATTCACATTTCAATCGATCAATCTCAATCTATGGATGGTTATCGATGGAGGAACGCAATTAACTTTGCAACTATGATGGCAGCCGCGTCTAAGTTCATATCAAACATTCATCTTGTCATTACAACACGTTCCACGTATAGTGTTTCTCATGATGACCAAGCATTTGTAATGACCATCTTTGACTCTAAGAAAAATTCGATTGCAGATATTCGGTATTTGTTTGAGCGAGTTCGTCCAGTAGGAACAACACCAGAAGGTCTGGTATTTGAAGCACTGATGAGTGAGATTCAATCTATGTCTAAAAATACAGACGCGTATTTCATCAACTTGTGTGACGGTGAGCCATACTACTCACATCGAGTGGGTAATGATAATGTTGAGTATTTCGGATTGAAAGCTCAAGCACATTGTAGTCAACAGATGCGTAAGATGGAAGCTATGGGTATTAACTTCACAACATACTTCATTGGAGACGAACAATACACGTTCGATAAAGTTCGGGTGTGTTATGGATCAAATGCACACCAAATCAAATCTCCATCTGATATTCACGATGTTGCGAAGAAGCTCAACAAAAATCTCCTGGCCAAGAAATAGTTCTTGGAATTCTCGAAAAAATTTCGTATCATTGTATCATCAATCACAATCACAGGATTCGTAATGACCAACAAAAAACAACCCTTCAATTGGTCGAGGGTTCCTTCAAAAGAAGGTATCAGTAAGGTTTACCTTGCAGACCCAACTACCTACACGATGTTTAACAGTGTAGACGGTTGGATGACAAAACAAGAGTTCATCAATTCATTAGACTTATACAATGAGATCAACGAATTGAAAATCCGAAAACGAACTTTCAAATCACTCTTTGTTTACACGTTGGCAGCTCTTCCATTTGGAATTATCATTTTTAACATCATTACATCATTACGAGGATAACATGGCGATCTCACGAGTTCACGAAAATGCAGTTGTAGTAACACCCGATACTCTTAAACATCAGATCATTACACGACTGAATACTCTGGTAAACAAAAACGGTAAGACGTTCAACTTTGGAAATCACGGAGAACTACCAGAAGTTCAAGAATCACTTGTAGATAGTATCGAAACAAAAGGTAGGCAAGTTCTTCTAAACGTCATTCACGAAGAAGATTCTAATCAGGTTCACCAATACAATGCAAATGAATTCTACATCGAAGACCTTTGGAAACTTTACATGGCCTGTGAGCCAATTTATCAATCGAGGTTCATTGATTATGGCGCAATGCAAGAAGACTGATTTCCCCATTGGAGTAAAGGTATTTGCAAAGTATGATGACGGTATCTCTACAACGAATGTAAACTTCATACCGACTTACATCTTAGAAGAAGACGATACCCTCATCATCGGAACAAAAAATGATATGATAGGAACTGAGAAAGGTTACTTCTCCCTCATATCTCTAACAGGAACTGAACAATTAAACTCTAAGTATTTATCCAACGTCTACCAAAAAAAGAAAGGTTAAGTTATGGCGTTCTATCTAGCAAAAGTTCAATTTGAAATCACCGCTGATAACGGTAAGGTGAAAAAGCAATCACGTTCGTATATGGTCAACGCGGTATCCGTGACTGATGCAGAAGTTCAAGTGAACAAGTATCTATCAACGTGTGTTGATCCATTCGAGGTCAAGACTATTTCAGAATCAAAAATTGTGGACTACATCAATGAACAATAACTTCAAGCAACTGCTCCAAGAGTATGAAGATACACATCGAACGATGGTCAAGTCGGCCGATCTTACGGAACTAAAAGATAAGTTCGCTGCACTTGAATCGTCACGAGAAAAAATCGTTGAGTGGGTATTCGCTAACATCGAAGAAGAAGAAGAAATCAATTCTTATTTTGGAACGTTCAATCAGTTTGAAACAGAAATGTATGAAACACAAGGTGACGTTCCCGTCTTTGGTAACACTTCTTATGAGGACATTGCAAAATCATTCACGGAATATGAATCTTACTACCAACGTTATGGTTGCACAGTTCCAGAGTTCATTGTTTCGTGGGATGACCAAAACATCTTGTTCACAGATGGTGGATACATGACAGGAGAAGAAATCTTCGATATTGTTCCACGAGCAGATGTTCTAATGAACCAGTAACGAAAGTTACTATTATCTTGGGATCAAATTGGGGGTTTAAACGTCGTATAACGGAGTTTTGACCCCCAACCCATACAAGGACATACCTAAGACCCCTAAAACCCCTCTACGTCAAAATAAACAGGCAAAAACGGGTATCCTGATCTTCAATATGATACAACATTTTGACCTACGAACAACTTTCCTAACTAATTTTAGTATCCTGAAAATATTGCTTGACTCGTATTGATTTATTTTGTATCTTTACAGTGAACACGGGAAAAGAGTGAACACCTAAAAAAAGAGTAAGATACTAATAGTAATAGTAATACTAATAGTATTAGTAATAGTAATAGTAATATAGAGGTAATACTAATGATAAGAAATACTATAAGAATAGAAGATACTACTTACTTAGTTAGAAGAATACTAAGTAATACTACTTCTGAAGAAGATGCAAAGAGAATCCATGAGTATTTAGAGACTGATACTTTGCTGAGAGATAAAGAAGGTTCTTGGTTTTGTTGTAACAAAGCAGTTGATGTTGACTTCAATGATATTGAAAAGAACATCTTAGAAGAACCTAAGATTGAAGAATCTGATACTGAGGAAGAGACAAAAACAGAACAAGAATGATATTTATACTGACGGTCGGTATATTATACTTGTTGTAATAACACCTACTCCTCGTGGAGTAAAGAATGAAGACAATTATATTATCCAATAAAGAGAGATTTAAGATGACATATGGAAATAGAAAACTAATCTCAACCATAGTAATTACATTTGCTGTGTTTGTGATGGCAATGACTCCCGTAAACGAAGAAGGATTGGTGAAAGATGCTTTCTACAATGCAATCGTTTGGGTGGAATCAAAAGGTAGCACGACTGCTAAAACAAAAGATGGTTCACTCGGTATTGTCCAAATTAGACCTGTAATGGTTAAGGAAGTGAATCGAATCTGTAAGATCAAGGGCATTGATCGTCAATACAAACTAACTGATAGAACTGATCCAGAAAAATCATATGAGATGTTCTGGATTTACCAAGAGTTCTATCACCCCGATGTAAATTGGGCATCCATCACAATCGCTGATATGGAAATGATGGCAAAGAGATGGAACGGTGGTCCAACTGGTGAAAAGAAAAAGTCCACGAAAAAATACTGGCGCAAAGTTTCTAAGAGACTCAATGAAGAGTTTGAAAAAAGAAACCTTGCATCCCTGATGTAAAAGTAATCCAATATACCGACCGTTTTTATTTTTACAACACAGTCCATTTTACAAACCCAAGACACTATTTATGATTGATAGTTTTAAACAACAAGGAGGGTGTCTTGGAATTAATCATAGCTTTCGTAATTTCATTTGTTGCTAGTTGGTTTCTGTTGAGAGGTTCATATGACATAGCAGTAAAATGTGTATGTCCGAAAAAAGACTCTATGGTTGAATTGGTGGGAACCAACGGCCATAACAAGATACTGATGAAAGAAGTCAGACAATATGCCTGTCTTCAAATTCAAAATGGAAGATACGAATACGAAGAAGTATTAGATCAACTGAAGAAAGTTAGAAGAGATGACAAAAAAAGAAAAGCAAATGAAGTCAATGCTTAACTATTTTCAAATTGATTTGTCAAATGGAAAAGACGAATCGATGAGTAAAAAAGAGAAAGAAGTGTTCATGGACAAGTTCTATGAATCCTTTGATAAGATTGTTCTTGAAGATGTATTCAAGAAGATAAAAGACAAAATGGATGACATGAGAAACAACCCTGAGGATATGGATGGGTTGAATCCATTTGATCCATTGGGTGATGAGAATGAAGAAGATTCATTTTTAGATCCAGAAGATAATTACGATGAACCAAAAGGTATGCAAGACTTCATGGGTAAACCTTCTGGAAAAGAACTTCCATCTGGAATTCCAGACGGTAAACAAATTGAATCGTTTTTGTTATGGCTGAGGAGTTTGTTATATTCGGGTGACCATATGATTGTTGTGGATGGTGACGGAAAGAATATTACAAACATTAAGATTATGAAAATGAAAGGTGGAAAAGGGAAGTAACTATATTAACTGGCTTCTTAGACTTGAAGGGATGCTTCAAGAAATGAATATTGAGTTTTCAGATTATGATGAGTTTTACATACAAGAGGCAATAGAAACAACTGAACAAATCCTGAAAGAACAGGGTTACGATAATGTATTGTCTCTAACCGAACAAATGATAAATGACTACGTTGATAATGCAATCAAAACAAATCCAGTAAGAAGAGATTACTACGAAACAGTTTCACACTATGTCAAAAAAAGATTACTTAGATAGTGTTCCAACAGATGTTCAGGTATCCTCGAACTACCAGGTTTTTACCTTCAACTCATCTGAGGAATTACTTAGTTGGTCTCGGAAAGACAACGAAAGTTTAGAGTTATCTAACCTTGTTTTTGACGCCATAGTTGAATGTATGGAAGATAAGTTAGATGTTGTTATAGTGGCAACATTACGTATCGAAGATGGTGCACCGACTATGATTGACGTTATTGCTCGTAAGGAAAACTTCAACAAGATAATTTCATCTTACGTAAGAAAGTTATTAGCCAACGAAAACTACGAGAGACTATTAGAGGTCAAAGAAATTACCAAGAAATGGGATTTGGAATTTCCAGAATAATTTCGTATGTTAACATTATTCATTCATTTATAGTTTTATAGGACAATGGGAAGAGATTACAGACACACAAAAAAATCCGTTCAATTTGAAGATGGTTATGAACTGCAAAAGAATAGAAAACTGACGCAGTATGACAGAAACAAATCTAGAAAAAACAACAAGATCAATCCAAATGAATTGGTTCTTCCAAACGAAGAAGATCGTGATCTTCAAGAAGAAGATGAGAACGGAATGTATGAGTTTATGATGAAAGACTGAAATGAAACTCATATATGTTGACATGGATGGGGTAGTTGCAGACTTCGCAACGAAGTGGGAAAGTTTGTATGGACGCAAGATTGATCCTTACCATATACCACCAACACCGCCTGGATTTTACCGTGATTTAGAACTGATACCTGGTGCATACGAGGCAATCAAACTCTTGAAGAAACATTTCAATGTTTATTTTCTATCTACGGCCGAGTGGAGAAATCCAACATCGTTTACAGATAAGAGATTGTGGATAGAAGAAAAGTTCGGTAAGATGTCCTATAAGAAACTTATCCTGTCTAATAACAAAGCTCTTAACATTGGGCATTACCTAATAGATGATCGAACAGTTAATGGTGCAGCGGAATTTGCTGGTGAGTTTATTCATTTTGGTTCACCACGTTTTCCAAATTGGGAAGAAGTAATAAAGTATCTTTGGATGAAAGAAGGTTTAGTATGAATGTAAAGTTGGTTTCAATTACACACCCGTCACTCGAAAAAGAGATGACACCAGAAGAGTTTGTTGTTTACATTGCTCGTGTATCCAATCCATCGAATCAGATGAATGTAGAGACGGCTCCACGTCTTATCAAGTATCTCATCAAACATAAGCATTGGTCTCCGTTTGAGTTCGTTGATATGACCGTGGAAATCGTAACGAGACGTTCTATTGCAGCACAAATTCTTCGTCATAAGTCATTCTCGTTCCAAGAATTTTCACAACGATATTCTTCTGCTACATCTGTTCAAGAAGTTGAACTTCGTAAACAGGCAGATAAGAATCGTCAATCCTCCGCAGAATCATTTGATCCTATGTTATCTGGATCTATTTTGTCCAACTATAAAGTTGGTGGAGAAGTCAAAGCATCTGATGCGGTTAGTGACTTCTTACAGTCTTCTATGAGACTGTATTCCGAATTGATAACTGCTGGTGTTGCTCGTGAAGTTGCTCGTGATGTTCTTCCCCTTGCAACAGAAACAACGATGTATATGAAAGGTTCACTACGATCCTGGATCCACTATCTTGAACTGAGAACCGCCGAAGATACACAGAAAGAACATAGAGATATTGCGAACGGTATCAAACAATTGTTCATTGAAAATTTCCCTAACATTTCCGAGGCACTCGAATGGACGACCTAAACAAGTTCTATGAAGAGTCTTTGAATTTCAATTGGGATATGTTAGAAGAAAATCCAAACTATTATGTAGAACTAAATTCGGTTTCAACCTTTCAGAAAATAGAAGAGCTATATGATATGATGATCTACTTTATGGAAAGAAACGAATTTGAAAAGTGTGAAGTGATAAATACAAATCTATCGAAAATAATTTCTATACACAGAGATGAACTAAAACAAAAAGGTATGTTATGACAGATACTGAAAAGATTATGAAGCGAATTATGAAAAAACATCCAACTGCTAAGTTGATGTTTGATCAAGAAAAAAACTTGTATGTTGACATCAATGGTAGAAACCTAATGGACGATCATTTACTTCCACCAACAAAAGATGTTCACACTGCATGGGAAATGGCTGAACTTAGTTTGAAGATGACACAAAACTTCAATAGAACACATCCGCTTCGAGTAGATATGTATTCTTCTTCGGATAAGAAGGGTAGAATTAAGAAGCGTAGAAAAACAAATCTTTTTGATGGATTCTATGATTATGACGGAGAGATGTATGATTGATGTTGAAGATCAAATTGTATCTCGTGAAATACTAACTTGTGGGATCAACACCTCGGATAAAATAGTTCACTTTGGTTCTGGATACAAAGATTCAATGTTATACCGATATTTGGTTTCCCTTAGAGATCAAAATCTGATAGGTCAAATTAATTTAGATTATACAATGGTCGATCCCGATGGTTCCCTAAGTGAAACGGTAACGGAGATAGATTCTAATGGAAATCTTGGTGCAAAGGTAAATATAGTTGAATCTTCTATGCAAGAGTTCTTAGATGGAAACACTGAAAATTTTGACTGGTCTATCATAACTGGAATATTTGATTCTAGTTTGTATGGAGACAAGCAGTTTCAATTCGTTGATAAAATACTGGATGCCTGTTTTAACGCATCGAATCATGGTTGTATTTTTACTTTTGATGTATCAAAAGAATCTAATGAAAGCTACACCATAAATCACGTCATCTCATATGTAAATCAGAAATTCAACAGGTATCGTATAAACAAAGTAAATGAAAAATTTTATGTGGTGTGTATTTATAGACACTATTATTCATCAATTCAATAAGGATGTTAGTTATGGAAACAACATTTATCACTTTGGCAGTTTTAGGACTAGGTAGTCTAGTCATTTGGTTCATAAATCGAAGATCAGTTTCTCATCTGAACGAAGAGATTCAAGATAAAAACGCAATCATTACCGCGTTAAAAACTCACGTTGAAACTGAAATTGTAGAACCAACTAAGCCGGCGGCAAAAAGAAAATCAGTTCGCAAGAATGATACTTCTGCTAAAAAACCAAAGGCAGCTACAAAGACGAATACAACTAAAAAGACAACCAAGAAAAGAACAACTAAGTAATTTTCTTTCTACGAAAGTTTAATGGGAGACAAGATTTTTCTTGTTTCCCATTGTTTTTTTTCTTATATTGTATCTCACATTATTCATCATAGGATCGTTATGACTCTTGGTTATGCCTGTATCAACATGACTCTTGGTAAGAAAAAAATCACTACCAATCGGTCAATGATAAAGAAAACATTTCTTCAACGTGGTATCAATTATGCCGCTGAACTTGGACTTCAAAACGTCAAGGACTTAGAAACTATCATACAGTGGAACGTAGAAAACAACATCAAACTATTTCGTATATCGTCCGATATGTTTCCGTGGGCATCGGAATACGGTATAGAAAACCTCCCTAACATCGATGAAATTAGTGAGGTGATGAAACACACGGGTGAGTATGCAAAACTCCATGGCGTCCGTTTAGGGTGTCATCCTGGCCCTTTTAACGTTCTTTGTTCACCTAACGAAAAGGTAGTTCAGAA
>Ga0208644_1003645_pt1 | contig 11845 bp, 22 predicted proteins | sample VirMetDEL_Nov_18_FD_184517 | JGI IMG/M metagenome (GOLD analysis project Ga0208644, IMG submission 184517) | Aqueous microbial communities from the Delaware River and Bay under freshwater to marine salinity gradient to study organic matter... | ecosystem: Environmental > Aquatic > Marine >... | reverse complement strand
CGCCGTCTTCACCAGCATCGAAGTCAAGACCGCTACCGGCAGACTGCGGCCAGAGCAGCGGCAGTGGCTGGATGCAGTGCAGGCAGCAGGTGGCATCGCTGGTGTGGCCAGAAGCGTCGAGGATGCCGAAACACTGCTGACTTGACCATGGTTGAGCACGGTGATATAGTGAGCAGGTCGCCAGAGATGGCGGCGATCCACCGCACATAGAAAAATGAATACACTCGCAACCCAGTTGCAGGAACTGGCCACTGCACTCGGCACTGCCGATCGCGTGGTCACGGCATTCCAAGCGCTGCGGAATTTCTGCTCTGAAGAGCAGTGGGACGAGCTGTGCAGCTCAGGACCACTCTCGGATTTGCTAGATGCCTGCAGCGACCTGGAATACGACCTGGAACGGTGATGCGCTAGCCCGCTTCGGCGGGCTTTTTTATTGGCGGTCGGTCCTACCCGCAAGGATGGACGCGGTGATGCAGTAGCGGTGCTGCATCTGAAACCGTATCGAAGGCCGCCGTTTATTTACAAAGCCAGATAGCGTGCCAGGTGCCGAGCAGCAGCAGCAGGCCAAGCAACCCTGACCACAGCGCCACGCGCAGCTCATGCTCGCGGATGGCGTGGTTGATGAGGTGCTGTATCTGGCGGTCATCCATGCCGGCAGGGTAGCGACTGGATATGTGACGGATTGTTGCCGATGCAACAGGGACTAGGGTTGACCACGGCGGAATAGGGTGTAGGATGCAGGGACAGGAGGCGAGAGCTTCCACCCCAACCCAAGAGACATGACCCGCGCCTCCATCACCGCCAACATGACCGCTGCTGAACTGGCTGCATGGAAGGCCAACAACCGCAAGCAAGTCTGCGCCCCGGTCATCATTAAAGCCGCCAAGCCTGCACGCAAGTCACAGCGTCAAGAGTGGCAAGAGTTCCGCAACGAAACTCTGGGCATGATTGAAGCCGCCAAGCGCGAGCGTCATTTCCACATCCTGCCGCAGCTTTTCCAGCGCCTCAACACCGCCAATGAGATGCTGGCCAACGCCTGCATCGCTTAACCCCACGCGGCCCGCCGGAGCCGCACCCAATCCGGCATCACATTGCGACCCCAACCATGACTACAACCCTCGCCTTAATCCTCGCCCTGCTGCTACTGCCGCTGCTAGTGCTGCTGTGGGCCACCGAGAGCACCGAGCAACGCACCAAGCGGCTGCACAGCTACGGCTGGAGCCAACGCCGCATTGCTAATCACCTGCATATCACCCGTTACCGCGTCCGTGTGGCGCTTGCATCATGATCGGCAACCCTTGGATCAACCGCATCACCGTATTGGTGGTGATGTTCGCCATCTATGCCGCTGGCTACGCCGGTGGCCGCGACCAAGCGACACTGGCGCATCACCAGCACCCTGCCTGCAACACCAACCTCAAGCCATGAGCGAATCCGACATCTACTGGACTTTTGTCACTGCCAGCAAGTACGCCGGCAGCTTCTATCAAGCATTGGGCAATGCTGGCCTTGCGGCAGACCCCAATAACAAGCGCCGCATCCTTGTTGCATTCCCTGAGATGGTCGCCACCTACGGCACTGCCAGCAGGCTGCACCGCACCATGCGCAGTGGGATCGCAGCATGACCACCAACGCCGAATATCACGCCGACCCAGCCATTAGCGCCAGCCACCTAAAGGCAGTGCTGCAGTCGCCCTACCACTACTGGAGCCGGTTCCTAGATCCGCAGCGCCCAGCGATGGAACCAACCGCAGCAATGCGGTTGGGTAGCCTCGCTCATTGCGCAGTGCTGGAACCTGATGAGTTGCTGCAGCGCTATGGCGTCTGCGGACCACGCAACACCAAAGCCGGTAAAGAGCAGGCAGCGGAGATGGCCGCTAATGGCATTGAAGCTGTCACCGAATCCGACATGGCGCTTGCGCTCAGCATGGCTGCCAGCGTCCGCGAGCATCCATATGCCGCAGCGCTGCTGGCTGATGGCAAGGCTGAGCAGTCCTTTTGGTGGGATGACAAGGCAACCGGCCAGCGGTGCAAATGCCGCCCTGACTGGTATCAAGGCACCACCCTGGTGGACTTAAAGACTTGCCAGGACGCAAGCGCTGGCGCATTTGCTCGCACTTGCGCCACCTTCGGCTACCATACGCAGGCGGCGCACTACCTCAACGGCACCTTCGCGGATCGGTTTGTCTTCATCGCAGTGGAGAAGACCTATCCCTATGCCGTTGGCGTGTATGAGCTGGATGCTGACGCCATGGCTGCTGGTAATGAGCAATGCCGCATCGGCTTGCAAACCATCAGCGACTGTCGCGCCATCAATGAATGGCCGGGCTACACCACCACCTGCGACACCATCGCAATGCCTAAATGGGCGCTGCGTAATGATTCAACCATGACCTCTGATGACTTCTAACCTGACGCTCTGGACTCCAGAGCAAACCCAGCTGATTTCAACCACTATCGCCCCAGGCTGCAGCAATGACGAGTTGCGGCTGTTTGCCTATGCCTGCCAGCGCACTGGGCTAGATCCGTTCAGCAAGCAGATTTACGCCATCAAGCGTGGCGGCAAGATGACCATCCAAGCTGGCATCGACGGCTTGCGTGCTATTGCTGAGCGCACCGGCCAACTGGACGGCAGCGAGACGTACTGGTGCGGTGAAGACGGCCAATGGTCTGATGTATGGCTTGGCAGCAAGCCGCCTGCTGCAGCCAAGACCGTCATCCACCGCAAAGGCAGCCAGCATCCTTTTGTGGGTGTCGCTCGCTTTGCGGATTACAACGCTGGCCAGGGGCTGTGGTCCAAGATGGGTGCCGCGATGATCGCCAAGTGCTCTGAGGCATTGGCGCTACGCAAGGCATTTCCTGCCGACATGTCAGGTGTCTACAGCACCGATGAGATGCAGCAAGCCGAGGTGGAGCCGGTCACCGTGACCACTGCGCCTGCATTGCCTGCCAAAGCTGCAGGTGATGCAAAAGTGTTCAATGCTGGCAAGGCTGCCATTGCCAAGGCTGACACCATGGCCAAGCTGCAGGAGGTAACCAAGCGCATGGAGACCCGCAAGGGTGACCTAAGCGATGACCAAAACCAGCAGTTGCTTGAGTTGGCACTGGCTAAGGAGTCAGAGCTGGCTGCACCTACAGATGAGGATCCATTCGCTGATGACTGAACCGTATCTCACCACTGAGCAACTGGCAGCGCGTTGGGGGCTAAAACCAGCGGCCATCAAAAACCAACGCGCACGCGGCATTGGGCCTAGCTACTACACCATCCCGCGTATTGGCTTTCCAGCCGGTACGCCACGGGTGCGGTATCCACTAGCTCAAGTCCTGGCTTTTGAAGAAGCCAATTCCATCACTCCACTTAACTAACATGAGTCTGTACGCAACTGGCATCGTTCGGATCATCACCGAACCTCAACTGCGCACCTTTGATAGCGGCACCATGGTCGCCAACTTTGCTGGTGGCATCCAAGAGGGCAAGGACAAAGATGGCAACTGGATCAATAACGCCATTGACTGCGAAGCATGGGGCAAGTCCGCTGAGCTGATCGTCGATAAACTCAAGAAAGGCGACAGCATTCTTGTAAGCGGCAATCTGCGCCGCCAAGAGTGGAGCGACAAAGAAACTGGCGCTAAGCGCAGCAAGCACGTGCTTAGCATCGCTCGGTTTGAGTTTATGCCTCGTGGCGCTGCCGCTAGCGAAGAGGCAGTGTTCTAATGAACCAAACCACCCTTGAAGCTGCATTTAAGGAGTGGTGGGAGGCGTCCTACGGGCGCCCTCCCGGCACCCATGCAGTTATGACACACGTTGGCTTTGCTGCGTACATGCTTGAGCTAATGGAGCTAATGCAAAATGAATTGCCCTAATTGTAACGGCAAATACACTAGGGTTATGAACACTCGCCAAGAGACGGTTAAGACTATTATCCGCCAGCGTATCTGCAAAGATTGCGCTCACTTGTTCTATGCGGTTGAGACAGTTTTGCCATATGACGCGGTGCATTGGAAAAACAAATCCATGCAGCGAGTTGATGGATTCCGCATTATCAAGTTTTCTTGATGGCAGATGATCGAGCTACTTACTGGAGTACACCAGATCGCCGTACCAGCGTCGGCGTTGTATATTACAAAGATAGTGGCTGTTACGTCTTTGTTGTTTTCACTGAAGGGCGGATGGCGCAACTTTGCGCTACAGCAAATGAAGCTGTACGGGCTTTGAAATGGCCTGGTAATTTACCTACCGGCGCGGCAGTGCGCGAGTTTCTAACACCATGGGGCTACGAGGCACCAGCCAAAAAGCAAACTACTGACAACACCAAAACCATCATTTGAAATGACCATTCTTGCTGATCACGAAATTAACGCACTCGCAAACAAAGGCATGGTGCAAAACTACAAGATTGATCTAATCAATCCAGCCAGCATTGATTTGCGCCTTGGCAATATGGTCATGCTGGAATCCGTCGCTTCACATCAAATGATTCCGCTGGACATTAGCCATTACACAGCTGAGCATCCCTACGAGTTGGTGCCGGGGCAATTTATTCTTGCGCAGACGATGGAGACATTCAACATGCCAGAAGATATTGCTGGACTGTTTTTCCTTAAGTCAAGCCGTGCGCGGGAAGGCTACGAAAATCTACATGCTGGATATGCCGATCCAGGTTGGCATGGCAGCGCATTGACGCTAGAGCTAAAAAATGCCCGTCAACTGCAACCGTTGCCGATCTATCCAGGGCTCAAAATTGGGCAGATGGTATTTTTCCGCATGAGTAGCAAGCCTGCAATCAGCTATGCAGACGTGGGGCATTACAATAACGACTTGATGGTTTCACCCTCCAAGCAATTCCCTGGCCGTATCGATATGCCACCGCTGGACGCCGCCGCGTGATGACATTGCCTCCTTTGTTAGCCAGTGGATTTGCGACCGCTGGCTGGCTTCCGCCTCAGCCAATAGCAACGCATATTCAAGCAGACCATTCATGTCGCCGCATTTATGCAGCTCACGCAATGCGCTCGCATTGGCTGCGCCATGGAATTGTGCTTCCATTGTATGGATCAGTGGATTCATCATGTCAGCGCTAAAGGATTACCTTAATCAAATTGCGAGGTATCCATTGCTTACGGTGGACCAAGAGATCCAGTACGGCAGACGGATTGCCAAGATGCGCGAACTGCAGCAATTGGAGCGCGCACTGACCACAGAGGAGGATCGGCTTATACGTAGTGGCCAGCGCGCACGCGAGCGGTTTATTCAATGCAACTTGCAGCTTGTTGTGCATGTCGCAAAAAAGTACGAAGGCCGCAAGCGCAAATCGCTTGAGATCATGGACCTCATTCAAGAGGGCAATATCGGCCTGGCTCGCGCCGTTGAATTATTTGATTATTCACGCGGCTATAAATTCAGCACTTACGCCTATTGGTGGATTAAACAAGGTATTCAAAGAGCGTTGTTGCAAAATGACGCAATGATTCGATTGCCAACTGGATTGAATGAATTGATGACTAAGATTGCTAGAACCTATTCAGACTTGGGGCACAAGATAGGCCGAGTGCCGACATTGACAGAAATCGCCAATGAAATTGGAATTGGAGTCGCCAAAATATATGATGCCATGCAGCGCAGTTACGCGGTATGCAGTCTTGACGCAGTGCCCGCATCATCAGATAATGTTTCAATTATTGATATGATCGCTGACCCACAATCAACGATTGACTATGACGATCTTAGCATTAGCCATCAGGCGCAAGAAATGTTGGACTTAATGGACAAATATCTTGACAATAGATCAAAATACATCATTACAAGTCGCCGATTGCAAAGTCCTGTTTCATGGCGCGAGCTAGAGATTGCAACAGGTGTATCGGGTACGCGGCTTCAGCAGATTGAGCGCGCTGCTCTACTTAGACTAAAGCTCATGCTAAGCAAAGGAAAGGAGCTGCATGGAACACCGCTTGGATTGTATCACGATTGAACATGTTGGCAATTTATGGCGTGTTTGCGCCGCTGGCATGTGCAAGGAGCATCAGCAGGAATGGCAAGCAAAAGTGTTTTATCACCAAATGATTGCTAATAATTCCACCGCACACGTTGCCGACTAGCACGGATACCTAAATGCACAAAACCCATAGGTGCGCCGTAACCAAGTGAATACCGCCATTCTTTATCGCACCAGTCTTGAAGCATCTTGACTGGTACACCTTGAATGTAGAAGTCAATCGCGCCGCATCCTGTCTTATAAAGATGCTCTGAATTACTGGCACCACCGGCCTCTTGATTTATTGCTGGTGGCCGATGACCGCTTGTGATGATAACTGGCTTATTACCGAACTGCGCTCTCGCTTTCTCGATGAAGGCGCACAGTTCAGCGGCGATATCGCATTGGCCTTGATTAACAAACCGCCGCCGCTCTTCATTTAATGTCAGCTCACCATAGGCAATGTGCGGAGTAATAAGCGTTGAAAACGGTGCAGTAGGCGCAAACTTAGGCATTGGCTGTTGTGATACCCAACTAGTGCCAGTAAATAAAGCCACCTCAGCAGCACGTCGCCGTTCAAGGCCAGCAAGCACCTTTCCGCCGCCTTTATTCCATCGAGGCAGCTCCTCTCGCACTACAACATGAGCAGCCTCACCAGCATTGATGCGTTTGCGCAACGTGCTGGTTTCCACTGCACCAAGACCTACGTTATAGGCCCACGAGATTACAGCTGCCTGCTGGTTAGCGCCCCATTGCGCGGATGCAGGAATAAGTCGATGAACACCATCTGCAAACCGCTGCAGGTCTTCAGCTAGCCATTGGTCAGCTTGCTCTTGCGTAATCGCTGGCCCGTCAATCTTGATAGTGGGACCAGTGCGGCCAAAGCCCTGCGTTGCGATTCCAGCTGGACAAAAGTACGGCTTTAACTCGCAGCCTTCAAACTCGGCCACAATCTTGCGGGCTGGTTGAAACCACGTAGGCCGATCAGAGTCAGGCTGCTTCCCTGCCTGACTCCAGGTCTTAAACCATGGTTGATCGCGATTAAGCAATGAAGCATCAACCTTTAGTATCGCCTCTTGCAGCTCAGAAATGGCCGCCATTTGATGCGGTGTGCCGTGTTTGTAAAATCGACACAGGTCAAGCAATTTGATAGGCGATTTAGTCACGGCGCCAGGGTGCGTGGATACTCATAGGACCGCCTAACAAGCGGCTTTCGCCAGTTTGCAGCTTTTCGTCGATGGGGTGCTCCACCACAACAGGTGGTGGGGTAGCAGGTGGTTGGGTTGCGTGCCAGTCAGTCTCGGCCTTGTCTAGCTTGGCTGGCAGCGTTTTCTCGAACCACCACTTGCGAATAGTGCGTTCCAGTTCACGCTGCCAGCCGGGCTCGACAAAGCCGATCAGGCGTTTTTTCCCTTGATAAACGTCAGGACTTGGAACACCAGTTGGATGACGCTGTTGCTCTTGAGGGGGCTGAGAGCGATCAGTTCGCTGGCGGCAGCGACAACGACCCAGAAAGCCGGATGAGACAGAAAATCCACGGTCAACCGTGCGGATGTGCTTCTAGTTTAAGCTATGACCTAATGCGCCTATCGCCGCCGTCCCAGTTGTCTTTAGCTTCCAGCTTGGTGACTCGCTGTTCGACGCCATTTAGGCGGCCAAAGGTTTCTTTGCGTTCTTCGCGGATGTCGTTATGTAACACTTCGAGTTGCGTGGCGATGTGCTCCACTGCTGAAGTGAGTCGGATTACGGCGTCTCGTGCCTCGTCATTTCTACGCGAAAACCCCGCAGCGCCCATTGCCGCAACGGAGATACTGGCGCCAGCTACTGCGGCGATGATTTCGATCATGACAGCAGTGCTACACCTACATTGTAACTACCGGCCCTGACCGCGCAGTGGTTTACGGCCACGGCGACGCGGACGACTATGCTGACCGTAGCCGATGGACGTGGTTTTAGGCGGACCTGGCTTGTGCTCTACCCGGCCAGTGCCAACCTTTGATTTAACGGCCATCAGGCTCCAGTTGCAATGCCTGCTGCGATGCTAGCAGTCACTTCAAAGTCGGGATCGACAGTTCCATCAGACACTAGAGCGATGGTGACATTGATTCGGCCAACGGTTAGATGCTCTTCTTCTGGTGTTTCGCTGTAGCGCCACAGCATTGTGTAGGGAGCAATGTTGCCGCTGAAAGTGTGGCCTTTCCAGATGATCGGTGGCAGGGGGAATGAACGGTAACCGCCGCCTTGACCCTGGTAATGGTTGCGGATCAGCGTGGCCTGTGCGTCGCTGATTGCGGTATAACCCAGTGTCAGTTGGTAGTTTTGGGGTGTGGTGCTGTGCCGAAACCGCACGATGCCGGCACTTAGGCTTGGTTCCTCTGTCAGCGGAAACACTCCGAAGTCATACGACCTCGTGTTGGGTTCCAGCTCAGGGAACGTTGCCATTAGTTCTGCAACGTAATGGTGCTAATACCGACTGTAAAAGTCCCGCCCGCGCTTGCAACATCAGAGCCGAAGTCGTTATACGCCACCAGTTCATCAGCACTGGATGCCCCGCCACGAGACTTGTAGTACACACAACCGCGTGCGGTGATGGTACTACTCGGCCAGGAGACCGCCGCAAACGCAACGGTTACCTTGTCGAGCGCGGTGTCCTTGGTGACGGTGACGGCTGAAGTAACGCCGCCTGCGGTATAGCCGGTGCCAACCACTTCGTTGGTCACTGCGCTGCGCTTCAGGTCGGTGTCCTTGTTGGGGGCATAGGTCGAGGTGACCAGCATGGCGTAGAAGGTATCGGTGTCGAAATCAATGGCGCCACGCGCCATGTCATCAATAGCCGAGTTGTAAATCAGGGAAGCCATGGTGCTACTCGTTGTGGTTTTAGGCTAGCAGGATCATGAATCTAGGAACGGTGCAGTTGGCGGCGTGAAGTTGGCGGTGTAGCGGGCAAAACCTTTAGTGACGCGAACTTCATCGATGTAGCCGAAGTATGGACGGTCAGTACCTGCTTGGCTTCCGATTGTGCGTGTAGTTGCTCCTCCGGTGCCCGTGGTCAAAGCCGTTGTGCCCAGTGTCGTTGTTAGTGCCGTACCAGTGCCGTTGACATACATTGTCACGGTGCCCCCATTTCTGACTAGGGCTATATGTGTCCATGTGTTTGAACCTATGGTCGCAATGCTGGCCGCAGCCCATGCGTTCCATGTCGTACCATTCGTTGTTCCATAGCAACCCAATACTCCGCTCGGGTCGATGCTTATATCGGCTTCGTGAAATACATCGCCATTTGCGCCCCAAAGCCGCGAATAATTTGCGCTTTGACCTTGCCGGTAAAGCCACATTTCGATTGTGAAGTTTCCGGCGGCAAAAGCAAATAAAGCTGAGTACGGGAAGCTGATGTAATCTCCACTGCCGTCAAAAGCTCCACTTGCCCCGCCGAATTTACTTTGAGCTGTACTGATTTGAGCGTCACCACTCCTGGTAATAGTCAGCGCATTGGAGCTACTGTCGGTAAACGTAGTGCTGCCGTTGGCTCCATTCATGTGAAGGAGCAGGCTGACATTATTAAATTGGGTGTCATTTAGCTGCCCTGCAACAAAGGATAGTGTAACGGTCAAGTTTATGCCGGGGGCATAGGCATCGGTGTCGCTGAAGATAAAGCGTGCTGCGGTGGTTCCGGTGCCGCCAAAAAGAGAAGTTGGCATCCCACTGGAGCCGCCAAACACATACCTATTAAGTGTAATTGCGGGATCAAATGTGGGTCCTCCGATGTCTTTATAAACATTTCGAGATATGTTCGAAGGATGTTGATACCAAATAGTGTATTGAGTATTTGCTTCCAAGGTTACAGGCGTGATATTCTGTGTTCCGACTATGCCGTTGCTGGAAATATCGGCAGATGCAACGACGGTGTTAGTGCTTGTCCGGCTTATACGCACTCGCTCGGTTGTGTTTCCGGTAACACAGCCGAGAGCGTATACGACCAGCGGCCTTGCACCCACGGTAAATTCATACCCGTAAGGATTAAAGAAGAAACTTGTTGTTCCAAGCGTTGTAAATGCGTTGCTTGTTTTCAACACATTTATGACTGCAGCTTGGAAAGATACAGTAATAGTTAGATCACAGCCCGTAGCATTACCGTTGACAAGTATCAGGCCGGCGCCGCCTTGGAAGGTCAACTGCAGCGCAAAACTGCCGCCAGAGATATTCGCGCCCTCGGGAGGTACAGTTACAAGCTCGATGCTGACGGTGTAACGTTGTAAGCCAATGTCTTCGATTTGAGGTGTGCTGGCGTAAATCCAGCTGTAACCCGTTGGTGTAAAGCTGGCCGGTGTTGCCATCCCGCTTAACAAGCTGTCGGGAATAGCGAAAGACAGGAACCGGCCTTGTTGGCCGTTGTAGTGGCTGCGAACACTGAGCATCTGGGTCTCGGTCAGCGCCACAAATGTCAGTCGTAGGCGTTGCTCCAATAAGACGTTGCTAGTACGCACTCGGGCTTGAAGGCCGTCAAGCGTGCGAATCTCCGAGTGCGGATGCCGACCTGGCGTAAAGGTCCGGCTTGATGGTGTCAGTGTGGGAAAGGTTGCCATGGTTACCAGCGCCCATCAGGACATTTTGCCTGAGGAATTCGTGCTTTGAGCTGCATAAAGCAGCCGCACAGCTTGCAACGCTGTACTCCATCCTGGAAGTGGGGGCAAGAGGAGCAGATTGCTAGACGGTCAGTGTGAGTCATTGTTTTTAATTGCACCCACCAAAGTAATTAGTGGCATCAACTGCATCGGGTGCGGTGCTGCTAAAAGTTAAACCTGTTCTATACACACTGTAGTAATCGTGAGCCTGCCCTTGACTAGAGACACCAATAATTCCCTCGCTTGTTCCATTGGCTCGCACAACGGCGAGTCTCAGACCGTTTCCGTAGCCGCCACACGAGCCAATAAGACTTGCAGGTTGCCAGTTGTTCGCGCCGCCTACCTCACTTTCGAACCGCAAACCGATAATGCCGCCTGTAATAGTAGTACCGCCCGGGGAATCAAAAACACCTCCTGGATCCTGCTCAGTTGAGCCGTATACAAAAGTACCTTCACACGCTTCGTAACCAGCAAAGTATGACGTGTTTCTATACAAAAGTGCGCCGCCTGACCAGCTTATTGTAGTAGTACCAGTGGGGCTGATAGTTCCTGTGAAGCCCTGGCCTTCAGGAGCAGTACAAGGATTCTGGATTGTCAAAGGCGATGAAGTAATCTCTGGGCCGTAACCGTCTGGCGACGAGGGATCGGGACATTTGCCAACAGCAGTCACAGTAACGTTTGCAGCAGTGGCCGCAGATGTAGCAATGTAGTCAACGGCAACGCCAGAGCCTACAACTTCATACGCACCTGTTGTGTTGTTGACTAGGCGCCATTCGGTATAAGCACCGGGGCAGCCGGGATCGTATGAAAGCGTTTGCCCAACTTCTGGCGTGCCAGTAATGCCGGGGCCTGCACCAGGCTCATTACCACCAACACTGTCGCTGGGATTGCTAACGCCAGGATCGCCTAGGCCAGATGCACCAAAACCACCGAAACTGGAACCGTAATCCGGGAAGGACCCAGTTGTGAACGATTCAGCAGGAACGCTGGTGTCGTTAAAGGAGTTGATGTCGCAGGTGATGGCACTTGCGCCAGTGCCGATGACCAGTCCGCCACCAACAGCGGCATTGACTTCCTGTGCTACGACGCTGGCTTTGTTGGCATCGACCGGGAAGTGCGTCAGATCCAAGCGCACCTCGCCCGCAAGTGACTTGCCGATTCGATCCACCTCATACAGGTAGTCATGCAGGCTTGATGCGCCAGTTGATGGGGTGCGCTCCAGTCGCACTCGCACAAGATCCCCGGCGG
>Ga0208644_1003643_pt1 | contig 11851 bp, 15 predicted proteins | sample VirMetDEL_Nov_18_FD_184517 | JGI IMG/M metagenome (GOLD analysis project Ga0208644, IMG submission 184517) | Aqueous microbial communities from the Delaware River and Bay under freshwater to marine salinity gradient to study organic matter... | ecosystem: Environmental > Aquatic > Marine >... | reverse complement strand
ACTCATGACTGCTATGGAAGATTTTGAGTACACCAAGTGGTTGGACCCTGATATGGTTCCTTGTTACATCAAGGACGATGATGAAGACACGGAGAGTCTTTAAAAGAACTGGTGGAGTCATCCTCATTATGCCCATGATGGAGACATGTAAAAAACCCTGGTCGGGATGGTCAAATGACCCTCGGAGTTTCCAGTTTCTCTAAAAAACTGGTGGTGCGGATGGGGTTTATACTCCCGCCTAGTTTCTTGCTTCTAGTCAAAGAGCAAGTGGCGTGCATGTAAAGACCTAAGGGGGACGACTTGCGCGAGTCGTCCTTTTTTAGTATAATAATAAAAAACAATCTCTATGAAGTTTCTAACATTCCTAAACTCTGGATGTCTTGATATTTGTCTGAATATGTTGAAGTCTGCTGAGAATGTAGGCATCAACATGGACGACTTCATCATTGCCTGTATGGATGAAGATGTTTATACTTCCCTCTCTACTGCTGGATACAAAGGTGCTTTTTTGTATATGGATCAGCAACTGAAGGAATATCAGGATTGGACTTTCAACCAGAACAGTGGATTTAGAAATATTGTCAGGCATAAGTGGAAGATCATTGATCAGGTTCATAAAGAACATCCGAATCTGATGTGGGTTGATACTGATATTGTGTTCAAGGAGAATCCTGTAGAACTTCTTACAGGTCACGAAGAAGTATTGTTCCAGACTGATGCTCCTGGTTCTACAATCTGCACTGGGTTTATGGTATTCAATGAAACCCCAGAGTGTCGTCAATTGGTTGCTGAGTGTGGAGCAGATGAGACTGACGATGACCAACTCATTATGAATCGCATTGCTCTAACCAAATATAATGATCATGTTGCCTTGTTATCGGAAGACCTTTTCCCAAATGGAAATGTCTATTATCAGCAGGGTAGAAAAGAGAATGCTATGATTGTTCATAATAATTGGATGGTTGGTGTGGAAACTAAAATTAATAAGTTTAAGGAGGAAGGACTGTGGTTTATTTGAATCAAGAACATCTGAGACCAAAGTCTTTGACCCCCACATATCCTCCATACCATCAAGGTGAGTATATTGAGGAATACTTTTATAGTCACTATCAGAAGTTAGAGACTAAACCTGAACGTGAGTATATTGATATCTTCTGGTCTAATATCTTTTGCAACAAGATTTGGGCTGGTCAACCATATCCAGACTTGCAGAATCTACTTTATGAAACTTTGAGTGCTGACGGAAAATACTTTACAGTTTGTCAGCAAGATGACGGACCTTTTGAGGATTTTCCAGAAGATACGATGATCTTCTCTGCTGGTGGTAATCGTAAGAAAGGTAATGTAATTCCCATTCCTCTTGTCTGTTCTTCTATTCCAGAAGTCTCCAAACAAGAGCACAAATACTTTGCTTCCTTTATTGGTTCTAATACTTATTGGGTTAGAACTGATATGGTTAAGGCATTTCGTGGCAAAGATGATTGTTTAGTGAAGGCAGGAAACTGGGATATCAATGTAGGGGAAGAGAAACTGAATAACTTCCTTGATGTTATGTCTGCTTCTAAGTTCTCACTATGTCCCAGAGGATATGGGACAACAAGTTTCAGACTCTACGAATCCTTTCAACTAGGAACAGTTCCAGTTTATATTTCGGATGATCATGCACTTCCCTGGTCTGATGAATTGGATTGGGAACAATTTTGTGTTATAATTGATGATGATCATATTGGTCAAACTTACGATATTCTCAAGAGTATTTCAGACGATACATACAATGAGATGTTGAAGAAGGGTCAAGAACTTTATCAAGATTACTTCTCTCTTCAAGGAGTCTTTGGAAACATTATCAAAAGGGTGCAATGAAAAAAGTTCTTCTAGTCTTTGGTTCTTATGGAGATCAAAGGCAACAATTCTTTGACACTTATATGTCTCCAAGAAATCAAGAGTATGCTGATAAGCATGGTTTTGAGTATCTTGAGTTAAAGGATAACCTGTATAAGTATCGTGGCAATTATACCTGGTTGAAGTTTACTATCCTTGAGCAAATGCTTGAGGAAGGATACGTTACTGATGGTGACGTAGTAACTCATCTTGATGCTGACATGTGTATTGCTAATACAGATAAATTGTATGAGACTAGTAAATCATTCTCATATGCTATTGATTCTGGTAATACTCATTGTATGGGTAACTATTCCATCAAAGTCAATGAGTGGTCACGTCAGTTGGTTGCTAACATTCTTTCAGAAGATAGATATCAGGCACTGAACGACGTTGTTTCTAGACATGAAAGGTTTGGTTATGTGAATAGTTTCTGGCACGAGTTTAGAGAACAGGCATCTTGGTATTCTCTTGCTGGTATTAAAAGACATTCTGACGAACCATTTTGGAATATTCCCAATTATGGATGGCATTCTGATAAGAATGAATGGACTGTTTATTCTTTGGATGAATTAAATGAACATGTAGAAGTTCTTCCCACGGCATGGAATGTTACTGAAATGGAAGGAGAATCTAATTGTCAGTTTCTAATTAATAAGGTAAATAAAGAAGATGTAATTATTCGTCACTTTGCTGGCGGTCAACAATGGAGAAAGGAGTGGTTTAACTAATGGACTTTATGCAGATTACAGAAGACCTTACAATGGTTAATGAAGGTCATGTTGGTGGATTTATTATTGAAAAGGATCCAGCAACTTATACGCCACACTTGTGGGAATACCTGTGCAAAAAATTCAACATCAAAACTGTTTTGGATGTTGGATGTGGAATGGGACATGCTATTGGAGAATTCAATAAGCATTGCGAAGAAGTGGTTGGTGTTGATGGTTCCAATTATGTCGTAGAAAATTCTTTATTTACGGATCAGATTTTCTATCATGATTTTTCTATAGGAACTTTGGAAACAGAAGATAGGTATGATCTCTGTTGGTCATGTGAATTTGTTGAGCACGTAGAAGAGAAGTATAGGGATAATTTTTTAGAAGTATTTTCTTATGCAAAGTATCTTGCCATTACATATGCAGAACCTGGACAACCAGGACACCATCATGTTAATTGTCAACCCAAAGAGTACTGGATTGAAAATCTGAAAAGATATGGTTTTGAATATGATGAGGAAGTAACTCAAGAATTGAGAGAAGTTGCATATGAAGATGCATTAGAGTATAATTCTCAGTATAAAGATAATCACTTCAATCTTAGAGGACTTTTCTTTGTTAAAAAGGATGATTGATAAAATTTTTGTTTGTCATTGGGATAAACTAACTGATAGAAAGAAAGAACTTATTGAAGTTCTTTCTGAAGAAAACATTTTTGATTATGAATTTGTTTGTGATTACGACAAAGAAACATGGTCTGAAGAAGAAATTAAAAATCAATTTCCAAAAATATTTGAGATAGTGGAGGGTTATAGTAGAAAACTAAAACCCTCTGAAATTTCTCTTTCTTTGAAGCATGTAAAAATTATTCGTGAAGTTGCAGAGAAGTATGAGTATGCTTTAGTTCTTGAAGATGATGTAATTTTATGTGATAGATTTGTAGAAGAATTTTTTAAATCTTTTGATGAACTTCCTGAAGATTGGGATTTAGCGTGGGTTGGAACATGTTGTGGATTACATGCTCAAAAGTCTGAAGGTAAAAGAGTTTATAAAATGGATGGGTCTAGATGCACTCATGCATATGCAATTAGTAATGCTGGTGCTAATAAAGTTTTGTCAGAACTTAAGTATTGTAATACTGGATCCGACTACTTTTATAATTTACTGATAAAAAAATTCAATTTAAACAATTACTGGTTTGAACCTGCTCTTGCGGTTCAAAATACAACTTTTAAAACAACAATACAAAACTGATATGAATATAGCATTTTCTGATTTTTGGCAGTATCCAAAAGCATTTGATCCAAACAATAATTTTTTTATTCATGTTATCCGTCAATTGTTTGAGGGTGTTCAAGTTGTACATCCAGAAGATGCTGACTATATGATATTCAGTAGTTTTGGTAATGAGAATGGTAGATATAAAAATTGTAAAAAAATATTTTATACTGGAGAAAATATTAGACCAAATTTTAATAGATGTGATTACTCTTTAACTTTTGACTTTGATACTTATGGAGGTAGAAACTTCAGACTACCTCTTTGGTATCTTTATATTGATTGGTTTAATGTAGGGTCATATGGTAATCCAGATTGGTTGATTCCAGAATCTTATTTGTATGGGGGGAATGAATTTACTGAAAGGGAAAAGAGTAAGTTTTGTTCCATCGTTTATGGATCTCCACATCAATCAAGAATAGATGCTATTAAAAATATTTCTAGCAACTATAAGCAAGTAGAAGTATTTGGTAAAGCAAATCCCAACTATAATCTACCAGACGGTGAAAACTACAAAATGGATTTGATATCTAACTACAAGTTTTCCCTTTGCTATGAGAATTCTGTTACACCGGGATATCATACTGAGAAACTATTGCATGGTAAGATCGTTGGCAACGTTCCAATTTATTATGGAGATAAAACTGTTAGTCAAGACTTTAATCCCGATAGTTTTATTAATGCCTACGGTATGACAGATGAGGAATTAGTGGAAATAATTCGAAAAATTGATTCTGATAATGAGTTATACATAGAGATAAGAAAGCAAAATTTGTTCAGGGAAAAAATAAATCTGAATGAAATTTATAATATCTTTCAAACCATACTGAGTTGAAATTATGCCATTGCCAAAACACGAAGATTTTATTGAGTTAAAATCTGATATATCAACATTTATTGAAACTGGATCTTTCGAAGGTCATGGAGTACAAAAAGCATTAGACGCTGGATTCGAAAAAATTTATTCATGCGAATTAATGAAGCAGCATTATGATTTTTGTATGAATCGATTTGAGGGTAATGACAATGTGAATCTTTATCTTGGTAGTTCTGAATATTTTCTACCAGAACTTTTAGAGCAAATTGATGAAAGATTTGTTCTCTGGTTGGATGCACATGGAGGTTATGCTGGTGTTGCTGGGGAACCAATGAAGCAATATCTTCCAAGAGAAATGGATTGTTTAGTGAAATATTCAGATAAGTTTAAAGACTCAATTATTATGGTTGATGATATAAACTATTTTATCGATGACAAACAATTTTTGGAATTGTTGGAATCAAAATTGAAAAAAATAAAACCAGAGTCTACAATTGAATATTATGAAAACCGTATTATTATTTGCAAATAATTATGTCTTTTATACCTTCTGCTAACATTTCTTTTTTTCATATACCGAAAACCGGAGGTAATACAGTAACTACTATTTTAAAAGATACTGGACTCGCATTATTTAATATTGGGCATACGACTTATGAAGAAGTTTATGAGCAAAAAGTTCAGCATAATGGAACTTGGCCGTCTAATTATAGAGAACTTATCTTAAATTCTTTTAAAGTTGCAATTGTTAGAAATCCATATGATAGAGTTAGATCTAACTATTGTTTTTATAGAAAGTATCCTCAACCAGATTATCCAATAGGAAATAGTACTTTTGGGGAATTTTTGTTTGATGTTTCTAAAGAAAGGAGAAAGCATAAAACTTGGTTTACACAATCACAATACATATATTATGGTGGAGAAAACAAATTTGATATGGTAATCAAATTTGAAAATTTTACATCAGAGTTGAGTGAATTATTTTCTTCACGGGGAATTGATATTGATTTTGGTTCGAGGCATAATTTAAAAACAAATAGTAAAAGAGTTATTGAATTGACACAAAAGCAAAAAGATTTTATTTGCGAATTTTATAAAGATGACTTCATCAACTTTGAATTTGAAAAATAAGTTGAATACTGTAAGAAGAGAAACCTCTGTTTTATTTCAAGACTCCCAACTAAAAGAATTTTGCTCCTTTAAAGAGTTCCCAATTTATATGGGATCTGATGGAGAAGAATATTCTCAAGATCTTTTTGTTGATATGAAGTGGGGGTACTGTGAGAAGAGTGGATTAGTCCAACTAATGGAACTAATTCCATTAGATCTTCTGTATTCCAAACATCATAACCCTGGAGTTACTGGAAAGACATGGGAGGATCATCATTTTCAACTTTCAAATCTAATTAAGAAGAAAGGATTCAATAATGTACTTGAGATTGGTGGAGCAACCGGCACACTTTTCAATCATTTCATAAAAAGTAATGATAGATTTTTTTGGAATGTCTTAGAACCATCTGGTGTTTGCAAAATAACGGACGATAGGATTTCTGTCGTAATTGATTATTTTGAAAACTACAATCCAAATAATGTTTCTTATGACGTTATTGTTCATTCTCATGTATTGGAACATGTGTATGATCCTATAACTTTCCTGAACAAATCTTGGGACTTGTTGGATGAAGGGGGATATCAATATATTTCTATACCAAACATGAAAGAGTGGTTGGAAATGGGGCACACAAATACTCTGATGTTTGAACACACATATTACATTGATGAGAAAGTTCTTGAGTATCTTCTAAACAAGACTGGTTTTGTCATTGAAGATAAAGTAGTAAATCACCATTCAATAATGGTTAGATCTAAGAAAGTTAATAAGAAGATAAATCCTGAAGACTATGACTTTGAATACTCTAAAAAATTATTCGAAAGATACTATAATAATTTAATAGATGATGTAAAAAAAATTGTAGAACAAGTAGGAAATGATAAAGTATATCTTTTTGGTGCTCATATATTTGCACAAATATATCTCAATCTTGGATTGAACGAAGATAATATAATTTCTATATTGGATAATAATACTGAAAAACAGGGAAGGAGATTATATGGAACTAACCTTATAATAAATTCTCCTAAAGTTTTGGGGGATTGTGTTGATCCAACTGTGATAATAAGAGCAGGATCTTATACTAATGAAATCGTTTGTGGTATAATGAAAATAAATAAGGACACAATTTTTTATTGAAAATGAAAATAGCAATTTGTTTCTTTGGACTTCCAAGAGATTATTCACTGTGGAAAAGTAATTTTTCCGAATTTTATGATGGTTGTGACCTCAGTTTTTATGCTCATTTTTGGAAACAACCTTCACTTAATGTGGAAAATTTAAAGTCAACATTTAATTTCAAAAATGTTTTGTTGGAAGAGCAAAAAACAGATTTCTTGGAACTTCCAAAAGAGACCGATTTAACAAAAACTACAAAAGGAATTACTTCTACTTTATCTCCTTTGTATTCTATGAAAAGAGTTGGAGATATTTTAGTTGAGGATACTGAAGATTATGATTTTTTTATCTTGACAAGAACGGATGTTGGATGTGGATCCAATACAAAATTTTTGGAGTTTGGACTAAAGAAAGATCATTTTTACAATTCATATGTTAGAGGTAATGAGTGGTTAGTTGACCACATTTGTGCGAAGTGGATGTGTGGCAACAAAGATAAGATACTTAAACTCTGTGGAACATATGAAAATCTGGAAAAGTACATAGTTGAAGATGGAATAGCATTGTGCCACCATAGATTATTTTTTCATGCGCTGAAAGAGTATAAAGATTCTATGGCAATGTTAAATGTTGACCCTTCATATTCACTTGCTGGTGGATGGTTTTTTATGAGAAATGGAAGAATTACTGAATCTTGAAATGAAAATAATAAGTCATAGAGCTAACATTTTTGGTCCAAATCCTCTCCTTGAAAATCATCCAGATCAGATTGACAAATGTATTAAACTTGGTTATGATGTAGAAGTTGATGTGAGATTGATTAATGATAGTTTTTATCTTGGTCATGATTCACCAGATCATTGTGTCTCCTTAGAATGGATAAATGAGAGAAAAAGTAATCTATGGATTCATTGCAAAAACTTAAACTCTTTAGATAAGTTCTCTACGGAACAATTTGATCTTAATTATTTTTGGCACCAGGAAGATGACTATACCCTTACAAGTATGGGTTTTATATGGACATATCCTGGAAAAAAAGTTTCGAACAGTAGGGGAGTATTAGTAATGCCTGAATGGCATGGACGTGTTGAAAACCTCAATAAATACGATTGTTATGCAGTATGCACTGATTATATTTGTGATTTGATATGACAAAACTTGTTATCTTCGATTTGGATGGAGTCCTTATTGACAGTAAGGATTATCATTACGAAGCATTAAACCAAGCACTTGGTGAAGAATATGCTATTAGTAGAGAAGAGCACGTTAGCGTATATGATGGTCTTCCTACTAAAGCAAAACTAGAACTCCTCACAAAGAATAAAAGTCTTCCTGTAGATCAGTATGATAAGATCTGGAAAGATAAACAAGAAGCAACTCTCAAGATCTTTAATGACTGTGTTGCAAAGGACTATGAGTTGATGGGATACTTCCAGCAACTTGTAGATGCAGGTTACAAGATTGCAGTTGCATCTAATTCTATTAGGAATACTGTTAAAATCATTTTATTAAGATTAGGAGTATTAGAGTTTGTGGACATGTATGTGTCCAATGAAGATGTAGTCAGAAACAAACCATTTCCAGCAATGTATTGGAAGTGTATGACTGCACTGGGTGCTCTCCCTAATGATACTGTCATCATTGAAGACAGTCATATTGGTCGTCAGGGTGCTCTTGATAGTAAGTGTCATCTTGTTCCTGTAGAAGATCGTAAAGACTTTAATCAGAGTAAGATTGATCGAATCAAAAAAATTCTAAATGGTACTAAGAAAAAAGTGGCGTGGGAGAGCAAGACTATGAATGTACTTATTCCTATGGCAGGTGCTGGCAGCAGATTTGCTAGTCAGGGATACACCTTCCCCAAACCTTTGATTGAAGTCGGAGGCAAACCTATGATTCAGGTTGTTGTTGAGAACTTGAATATCAAAGCAAATTATACTTTCATTGTGCAAAAAGAGCACTATGATAAGTATAGTTTAAATTATCTTCTCCCTTTGATTGCTCCTGGATGCAATATTGTGCAAGTTGATGGCATCACCGAAGGTGCAGCTTGCACCACTCTACTTGCGAAAGAATTCATCAACAACGATGAACCACTCGTGATGGCAAACTCTGACCAGTTTGTTGAATGGGATAGTAATGAAACTCTTTATGCTTTCCAGAATGATGGTATTGATGGTGGAATGATTACTTTCCCCGCAACCCATCCCAAGTGGTCTTATGCCAAACTTGGAGAAGATGGTTATGTTGCAGAAGTTGCTGAGAAGAAACCCATCTCAGAACATGCAACTGTAGGTATCTACTACTGGAAGAAGGGATCTGATTATGTCAAGTATGCAGAACAAATGATTGAAAAAGATATTCGTGTTAATAACGAGTATTATGTCTGTCCTGTATTTAATGAAGCAATCGGTGATGGTAAGAAGATCCGAATCAAAGAAATTGAGAAGGACGGTATGTGGGGTATTGGAACACCTGAAGATCTCAATTATTTCTTAGAGCATTACAAAGGTGAGATATGAAAATAGCATTTCACGATAATTGTCTCTCATTGAGGGGAACTACAGTCGCAATTTATGATTGGGCATATTGGACTCGACATTATCTTAGTATCGATCCAATTATTATGTACGATGAAAATCATCCTGCTAATAGTATAGATGCAATAAACAAGTTCAAGAAAGAATTTTCTGTATTTTCATATTTTAATAAATCTCAAATAGATAAAATTCTTTTAGAAAATCAATGTGATGCTTTTTTTATGATAAAAGGTGGATCACCGGACGGAGTAATTTCTTCAGTCAGTAAAAATTTTGTTAATGCAGTTTCTGGGCATTGGAAACCAAATTGGATACATGGTGATGTTTATGCTATGGGATCTAAATGGCTTTCTAAAATAACTAACAATGTAATACCTAATGTTCCTCATATGGTATATCTTCCAGATGTAGATGAAGATATGCGTGAAGAGTTGGGAATTCCTAAAGATGCTTTAGTTATTGGAAGAAACGGAGGGTCAGACACTTTTGATATTCCCTTTGTAAAACAAGCAATTCAAGTCGTATTGAATGAAAGAAAAGACATATGGTTTGTTTTTCAATTGACCGACAAGTTTATTGACCATGAGAGAGTTATTTTTCTTCCTGGCAGTTCTGATATGAATGCCAAAGTTCGTTTTATCAATACTTCAGATGCTATGCTTCATGCAAGGTATGTTGGAGAATCTTTTGGACTTTCTTGTGCTGAGTTTTCGATTAGAAATAAACCTGTGATTACTTATGAAAAATCTCCAGAAAGAAATCATATAGATACACTTGGAGAAAAGGGAATATATTTTGAAACCAAATCTGATATTCTACATATTTTAAGAAATTTGGATAAGAAAGAAATAAATTCTTTAGAATGGAATTGTTATCAAGACTACACTCCAGAGAAAGTAGTTCAAAAGTTTAAGGAAGTTTATCTATGAGTATTGAGAGTTATTTGATTGAGTTGTCTAAAACTTATACCCCAAATACACTATTAGACATTGGAGCACATCATGGAAATTTTTCCATGTTTTGTAAAAATGTATGGAAAAAAATAGATTCTTTAATGTTGGAAGGCAATGAAAATTGTGAAGAATTTTTAGAAAATTTGCCATTTTCTCATTGTATTGTTTTATTGAGTGATACCAATAAAGAAGTAACATTGCACTTAAATCCAAAAGATCCTACATGTACAGGAACTTCTTATCTAAAAGAAAGAACTAGGCATTATAAAAATAGTGTTCAAGTTAAAAAAAATACATTTACTTTAGATGAAGTTATAAGTGAAGTTGATAATAAGACTTTCGATATAATTAAAATCGATACTCAAGGATCTGAATTAGATATTATTAAGGGAGGACTTAAGGCAGTAAAAAAAGCGTCTTATGTTATACTGGAAGTTCCTACACTTCAATATAATGAAGGAAGTCCTCTGTTTGATGAAGTTATTGATTATATGAAACAAATTGGATTTTCAAAATATGAGATTGTAGAGGAGCATAAGTGGATGGATAAAATTGAGGACGCTTTTCCTTATGGTAGTGTTTTTCAAGTTGATGTTGTATTTTCGAAACAATGAACCTTATTATAGAATACTTTAACTCTCTCAATCATATGAGGAATGGAGAGTTTCTCTATTGCCTTCATCAAAATCTTGGAAATGATTTGATTGATAATGTGTATCTTTTTATGGAAGAAGATGCAGAACTTTATTTTGATTCTCCTAAAATTAAAAAAGTCATTAGAGATAGTAGACCAACTTATAAAGACATTTTTGATTTCTGCAATGAGAATCTGAAAGACCAGATTTGTGTCGTTGCCAATGCCGATATCATCTTTGATGATACTCTGAGATACTTTAAGAGTATTAAGATGGAAAAGAACTTCTATGCACTGAGTCGCTGGGAGATTTCCACTGGTGATGGAAAGAACTGGGAGATCGAACCTTATGATAATGCCGCATCACAAGACTCTTGGATCTTTAAGACACCTATTCCAACTTCTGATGCAATGAATTATACGATGGGAGTTCCTGGATGTGATAATAAGATTACCTACGATATGAGAGAACTAGGATACACTTGTAGAAATCCTGGAAAGAAAGTCATTACAATTCACTTTCATCCAACTAACTTTAGAACATATAGTCCGAAAGACGATAGAGTTCCTGGACCATATCTTTTGATTGCTCCTGTAGATAATTTCAATGGAGAACCAGTTTATATTGATATTGATGGATTTGATGAGTACGGAAGACCTTATAAAAAGGTGGTTCAGTAAGCATTTATACTCAATATGTCGGGAAACCGTAACAAGAGGGGCTTGACCCCTCTTTATATTTGCTATATAATTGTGTAACAGTTCTTCACAAAACTATAATGACTGTAACAACTAATGA
>Ga0208644_1003641_pt1 | contig 11867 bp, 14 predicted proteins | sample VirMetDEL_Nov_18_FD_184517 | JGI IMG/M metagenome (GOLD analysis project Ga0208644, IMG submission 184517) | Aqueous microbial communities from the Delaware River and Bay under freshwater to marine salinity gradient to study organic matter... | ecosystem: Environmental > Aquatic > Marine >... | reverse complement strand
TTGATGCGGCCATAGATGGAGAGTTTAAACCTTTAAGTTTTTCTATTCCAAGGTTTGAAGAAAAAATTGAAGCACTAGAAGAAAATTTAGAGAAAACAGGTAGAAAAGGTAAAGATCTTTATGTTAATGAAGAAAATATGTTCCCTGAAAGTGATCTAGAAGATATTATGGATATATTAGAAGATGCTGATTTAAATGGTGCTTTTCCTTTTGATATTACAACTGATCCAGAACCATCTCAAGTAGGAGTGGGGCTTGAAGATCAAACTTTTGCGCCTGCTACTCAAGTATCAGAAATCAAAACACCACCATTACCTAAACAACCAACACCAGTAGCACCACAAACTACTGCTCAAGTTATCCCACAAACAGGGTTGACAGCATCAGAAACAGCATTATTATCGCCCGACGAACAAGCCATTAGATTAAAACAAAGAGGAATTGCTTAATGGGTATGAAACCTAAAACAACAAGAGAACATATTTTATCCCTGTATGGTCACATATCAGGAGTCAAAAAGAATTTATCCCACGTACATGAAGATGTAGAAAAATTGGGCGGTAAGATAGACAAGTTCTATTGGGTTCTTTTAACTGTTGCGGGAACAGCAGTCATCTTTGTGTTAGATAAGGTAATAGGATGAATTTAAGTCGTAACTTCAGTCTTTTAGAGCTGACCAAATCAGACACAGCAGTTAGAAAGGGAATAGATAATAATCCTAATTCTGATCAAATAGAAAAATTAAAATTACTTTGTGAAAATATATTACAACCCGTAAGAGATCATTTTGGTAGAGTCAAAGTTACATCAGGCTATCGAAGCCCAGAGCTGTGTGTAGCTATCGGCAGCAGCGTTAATAGTCAACATGCAAAAGCAGAGGCGGCCGACTTTGAATGCCCAGGCATAGACAACGCAGAACTAGCTGACTGGATTCAAAAAGAACTTTCTTATGACCAATTAATTTTAGAATACTACACACCAGGCGAACCTAATTCTGGCTGGATACATTGTAGCTGGATCGCGGAGCAACCTAGAGCAAGTTTTTTACACGCATATAGAGAAGACGGTCGTACAAAATATAAACCTATACTTGGCAGCGCTAAAGAAATTTTAAAATAGCCAAGATGAAAAATAGTTTACTTGTACATAAACATTTAATTATTCGTGCAGAAGCAAGTAGACCTCCAACAGACGAAGAACAATTAAAAAATTGGATGACAGATTTTATTGAGTCTATAAACATGAAAGTGTTTATGGGTCCTTATGTAAAGTATTGTAGTATGCCTGGTAATAGAGGTATTACAGCAGTTGCTATTATAGAAACCTCACACATTGCTATGCATATTTGGGATGAACCTAAACCTGCATTATTACAAATGGATGTTTACTCTTGTGGTGAATTTGATCATACAGATATCTGTAAAAAATTAATGAATGATTTTAATATTCACAAGATAGAATATAAATATCTTAATAGAGAAACAGGACTTGTTGATATTTAAGGAGTGTATAAATACTCAACACATGTATCTTTTACATCTTGAATAGTTTCAACAATTGGATATCCTCTTGCGTTAAGAGATGTGTTAAGAAGTAAAGGAACTTTTGTTTCTTTATGAAATTCTTTTATTAAATCATAATATTTAATATTTTGTTTTCTTTTTAAAGTTTGAAATCGACATGTAAAATCTGCATGCACACAAGCAGGAACCTCATTAATTGCTTTTTGTTTTGCATCTATGGCAAAAGACATATAAGGTGATTCATCTAATCCATGCATATCTAAATATTCATCTTTATACTCATATAATATTGTAGCAGCAGTGGGTCTCCACCATTGTCTTCCCTTTAATTTATTTACTATTAATTGTGCGTTAGGATTTCTTGGATCAAACAACATAGATCTGTTACCCAAGGCTCTAGCACCCCATTCAGAATCTCCTTGAAATATTCCTAAAACTTTTTGATCTAAAATAATTTTAACAGCTTCTTTTTTATTTTTTATAATTTTCATAATATAAAGCAACACCTATAGCTGTGCCTCCATCATAAGGAACAGGGTCAACAAAAAAATTTAAGTTAGGAAATTTCTTAACTAACTTAAAATTATTAGAACAGTTTAAATGATAGCCACCAGAAAGAATAATATTTTTACAGGAACTATATTTCATAGCTTTCTTAACTAACTCTATACATTCATTTAAAGTTTTTTCTTGTGCTTGTTTTGCTATTGTCGTACCCGGATATGCAGCACTACCCATTAATTGTCCTTCTTCTGTAGGCTTAAAACCAGCTCTTTCTGTTTGTAATAAATATTCATATCCCCCTATACTTTCTGTGGTTAATACACAATCGGCTCCTTCATGCTTAAAATATTTAATTTTTTTATCTGGTTCATTATCTTCTATCCAATTTTGTCTTCTGTTAGAGAATAACCTGTAAAACGGAAACACTTCTTTTTGATCTATGTAATAAATAGAATCTATCGCTTGATAAGATTGTTTTATTTGTTCGCCTCCACCATCTCTCACTATTGCTATAGCTTTCTTAAATTTACTAAAGTAATAACCACAAACAGCATGATAGATGTGATGATTAAACCAATTAAAATAATGATGTTTGTGTTTAATTTGTTTTAATAAACCATAATTAATCGCATCGTCTGACACGTCGTAATATCTTCCATAAGAACTTATGGCTACGCAATCAAATTTTATGTTTTTAAATTTTTTTAAAGTTAGATATTTGTAGTCTTTATCATAATTAGCAAATGTTTTTATTTTATTTAATCTATCTTCTTCATAATACTTTTTAACTTTTCCTTGCTGAATTATAGCAAATGAACAATTATGAGAAGTATTTACACCTAAAATTTTCATTGAGGTTCTTTATCATTACAGATATAACCTATAACTCTTTTTCCATCATATAAATGATAAGATTTTCTACTAAAGAAAGTAGTTTTTCTTTCTTCCATCCTTACATTTTGTTGATACCAAGTGTAACAAGATGAATCAAAAATCTCTATATCTTTAAGATCTGTTTTACCGCCAGGTAAAAGTATTATTAAACTAATAATTAATGATTTCATATCCAGTCTTGGACTGTATCACCCATTACTGTAGATGCAATATTAATTTTTTTACGTAAAGCTTTTATAATTTTTTCATCAACAGTTTTTTCTGCAATCAAATCCACATAAGTTACAGGTTTGTGTTGACCTATTCTGTGTGCTCTATCTTCTGATTGTAATCTTTTCTCTAAATCATAACTGTTAGAATAGTAAATAACATTACTAGCTGCTGTAAGTGTAATACCATATCCACCAGTTTGTGTATTACCAATAAAATATTTTACTTTTGATTTAGGATCTTGAAATTCTTTAATAGCTGTCTGTCTATCTTCTGATGATACTTTACCATAGTATTGTACCACACAACCTTCACCATACTCTTTTTCTAACTCTTTTGTTATTTGTTCTATATCATGAACATAATTAGCCCAAATAATAACTTTACCTTCCATTTCATCAATAACATCTAACAATTCATCAATACGATTGTGTTTAAAATTTGTAATTTCACCATCATCAGATTTTAAATGTCCACAAGTAATTTGATGTAATCTCATTAGTTGTGTTAATACATGAGGAGCTGTAGCCATTTTACCTTTTAGTTTAGCAAGGGCCGCGGATTTCATAGTGGCATAGGCTGCTTTTTGTTCAGGTGTAAGCTCAACAATTCTATTAATAAATATTTTTTTAGGTAGATCCAAACAATCTGCTTTTTGTACTCTATAAGAAAAATATTTTAATGTTTGTTCTAATTCATCTAGTCTTTGATAACTACCTACAATTTGCACTCTTCTACCACCAAAGTTTCTTTCTATCATATGTGCATATCTATTTCTAAAAGCATAGTAAGAAGTAAAATCTAAAAGACCTTCGTTTAAAAATGTACATTGACTATACAAATCTAAAGGTGATTTAGTTACAGGAGAACCAGTAAGAATACGTCTGTATTCTGCATGTTTACCAAGTAATAATATATTTTTAGTTCTTTTAGCTGTAGGATTTTTAATAGTTGTAGATTCATCTACAGCCATAAGTGTTTTATGGGTTCTTAAAAATTTATATGCAAACTCAACACCTTTTTTTGTACTCAAAGCTTCAACATTCATAATTAGGATGTGAAGGTCATAGTCAGGTTTAAATAATTGTTGATACTCTTTATCCTTTGTTTTTGATGTTAAAGCAGTCCATAGTACCATTTTGGGTTTTATGTGGTCAACTAAATGATTTGGTATTTCTTGTGACAACCAGTTTGTGTAAACTCCTTTTGGTGCTATAATCAATGCCCCATTTATTTTACCTTTATCATAAAGCATAGCCATATTATCAACTAACACTTTTGATTTACCTGTACCCATCTCCATAAAATAGCCATATTCTTTTTTGTTCCATGACTTTTCTAATGCAGTCAACTGATGCTTGTAAGGCTTCGTCTTAAATTTATAATCCATAATTTTTTATTCTTTCTACTTGACATCTATATAATAATCTTTATATCTTGTGTCAAGAGAATAATAGAATGAAGAATAAAATTTTTGAATTATACAAACCAAATTCTTTAGCAGAGTTTTTAGACTTTAGTAAGAACAATCCTAACGAAAAATTTGTTTATGTATTACAGCATCCACCTGCAAATATAAATATTTTAGGTGCGTCTGACTTTGGCTATCTTGTAATCTGTTTGCCTAACTATGGCCCTGATTCACAAATAATATTTAGTTCAAGTCCATTTGTTTTTAAGATGCAAAAAAATTTAAGAGATTTTAGAGAACAAGATTATGTATTGTTAACTGGAGATCCTGCTATTATTGGTATCTCTTGCGCAATCGTTTGCGATAAAACAAACGGAAAGTTTAACCTCTTGAAATGGGATCGGAGAGAGGCTAAATATTACCCAATTAATTTCGATCTCTATCAGAAAGGATAACATGAGCGACGTAAAAAACATGATGTTAGAAGACACAAAAGATATGTTAGATAACATTGAGATAACAGACATTGCACAGCAATGTATAAAGTTAAAAGAGAAAGAAGATGAGATAGCAGAATTAGAAGATAAGCTGAAAGCGAAAAAAGCAGAAGCAGATGATATTAGTTCTAGAGTTATACCAGAGCTTCTACAAGAACAGGGGTTACAAGAAATTAAACTAGCAGATGGTAGTAAAGTTTCTGTAAAAAAAGAATTTAGGGCTACTCTTCCAAAAGATGATTTAAGAAGAGAGAGTGCCTATCAATGGCTTCGAGATCAGGGGTTAGGTGATATTATTAAAAACAATGTCACTGTAAGTTTTGGTCGTGGAGAAGATAACAAGGCTCAACAATTGTTGGACCTTGCAGTTGCTAATGGGTTTCAACCACAGCAGAAATCTGATGTGGCGTGGAATACATTAACAGCTCTATATGAGGAGCGTGTCAAGGCCGGCCTTGACATGCCTTCTGATGTTTTTAGTCTATGGATTAAAGACAAAACAAAAATCAGCCGGAAAAAATAAATGGAGGATGTATAATGGCTAATGAAATAAAAGCTAAAAACACAGGATCAGTTTCGTTATTCGGAGATGATCTACAAAAAGGTTTTGAAAACATGACGCAAGAAGATATGGCGTTACCGTTTATCAGAATCTTGGGACAACTATCACCACAGGTAACTGATGGAGATAGTAAGTATATAGATGGTGCTAAACCAGGTATGATCTATAATACGGTTACCAACGATTTATTCGATGGTAAAAGTGGTATCAAGGTTATTCCTTGTTATTACAAAAAAGACTATCCGGAATGGTCTGACAGAGGAGATGGTCCAGGTGCGCCTGTAGCAACTCACTCACCAGGAAGTCCGGTAATCCAAACAGGTAAAAGAGACGGCTCTAAAATTAGATTACCAAATGGTAACTATTTAGAAGAGACTGCTTATTACTATGTAATGGTAGAAAATAAACAAGGTGGATATAGTCCAGCTTTAATTACTATGAAATCAACACAGTTGAGTGTCAGTAAGAAATGGAATTCAATGATGAAGTCTGTTCAAATTGACGATGGTAAAGGCGGATTTGCTGTACCACCTATGCATGGGGTTGTTTACAATCTTCAATCAAATCTACAAAAGAACGACAAAGGTTCTTGGTATGGTTGGGTTGTAACGATGGACAGAATCATGGGACAGAAAGATAAGACTTTGTATTTAAATGCAAAAGACTTTTCTGGTAACGTCTCAAAAGGTAACGTGCAAACAAAAGCAGATGTGGAAGAGAAATCAACTGGAGCGGCAACACCGTTTTAGTTGTAGTGAGGGGGATTAATAGTCCCCCTTTACAAAATAAATAGAAATGATAATGAAGAGCGAAAAATTTAAAAATATATTTGAAGGATTAAAAATTGCATATGGACAATATCAAAAAGGCGATGTCGCAGCCAATGGTGACAAACAAAAAGGTAAAGCATTCATTGTTCGACAGACTGTTAGCGATGATTTGTGGGAGAAGCATTTACAGGGAGAAGGTCCGGCTCTTGGAATTATCCCTATTACAGAGAATAATACGTGTAGGTGGGGTTGTATTGATATCGACGAATATAATTTTAATCACAGCAAGCTCATTCAAAGCATACGAAATCTTAATCTCCCCTTAATCGTTTGCCGTTCTAAATCAGGTGGTGCACATGTATTTTTATTTACAAAAGAATTTATATCTGCATCTCTTATGCAGAGCACACTTAAAAAGTTTGCAAAAGCTTTAGGTTATGAAGGATCAGAAATTTTTCCTAAACAAACAGAAATACTTGTAGAACGTGGGGATACAGGTAACTTTTTAAATTTACCCTACTATAATGAAACGAAAGGATTAAGATATGCTATCGACGATACTGGCTCCAGTTGTACACTTGAGGAATTTTATAAGCTCTATGATGTTTACTCTTGTAGCGAAGAACAAATTAAAGAAATTAAAATTAAAGAACAAAAAATAGAAGAAGCATTTACACACGGACCTCCTTGTCTTAACAAGTTAGCATCAATTGGTTTTGGTGAAGGGGGAAGAAACAATGCTTTATTTAGTATTGGTGTATTTTATAAAAAGGCTGACCCTGATAATTGGGAAAATTTAGTCGAAGAGTCTAACATAAAATATATGAACCCACCTCTTAAATCATCAGAGGTACAAACAGTTATCAAACAAATAAATAAAAAAGGTTATGATAAATATAAATGTAAAGACGCACCTATCAATGCGGTCTGTCAATCAGGTTTATGTAGAACTAAAAGATTTGGTGTAGGCTTTGGAGAAGAGGAAATGCCACCACTGGGCAATCTTACTAAATACAAATCAAATCCACCACAATGGTTTTTAGATGTAGATGGAACGCGGATCGAATTAAAATCAGAACAGTTATACAGCTCACCTTTATTTGCATTAGCATGTTTAGATCAAGCTAATTTAGTTGTGCCTGTACCAAAAGCAAAAGATTGGAAACAACATTTTTTAAAACCCATGATGAATAATTTACAAGAAGTAGAACCATTAGAATCTTTAGATCCAATTAATCAACTTACAGGATTACTACAAGACTGGACTACAAACAGACAGTCGGCAAGAACAATGGATGATGTGTTTAACAAACTACCTTTTACAGATGAGAACAAAGAATTTACATATTTTAGAATGGATGACTTTTATGCATTTCTTAAAAAGAATAATTGGGAAATGGATAAAATTAAAACAGGTAATTTATTAAAAAGGTTAGAAGATTTATTTGTATCAGAAGAAAGAGTTAGAATTAAAAAACAACAACCAAGACTAATAAAAATAAAAACTATGAAACAAACAGAAGCTTCTGTTTCTAAAGTTGAATACCACAAGGAGGTTTACTAATGTTAGCTAGAGCGGACCTATTAACAGTGACAATGTTTACAGCGTTCTGGATCTACTTACATTTAATTACATGAACAAAATAGGAATCAATTGGAAGTTAAGATACGAGTTAGAAAGAGAAAGAAACGAATTGTTAGAAACAAGAATAGATATATTAATCAGGAGGTTGCGTAAATATGAAGACTATAATACTAGGCCCGCCAGGGACAGGAAAGACAACAACGTTGTTAAATTTAGTAGATCAGTTCATACAGCAAGGGATAAGACCTAAACAAATCGGATACTTTTCTTTTACAAGAAAGGCAGCAAGAGAGGCAGCAACAAGAGCTGCTGAAAAGTTTGGTCTAGATGCAGAAAAAGATTTAGAAAATTTTAGAACGTTACATTCTTATGCTTTTAGTCGTTTAGCTATGACAAAAGAAAAAATGATGACGGCAGAAAATTACAGAGAGTTTGGTAAGTTAGTAGGTCTACCTATCAAAACAGGTAAATATTCAGAAGATGATGGCACATTTAATTCTGACAATGAATACTTAACCATTATGAATACGGCTAGAGTTAAACGTATGGACTTATTAGAATACTATGACTCTAGACAAAACATTTTAGATATAGAAAGAGATACACTTTACTTATTATCAGAAGAACTAAAACGATATAAAAAAGAAAAAGGACTTAAAGATTTTACAGATTTACTAGAAGACTTTATTGCACAAGAAACTAAACAAAGTTTTGAAGCGTTGTTTATAGATGAAGCACAAGATTTATCATTAATACAATGGGACATGGTTAGATCATTATGGGCCAACGCAAAGAAAACTTATATAGCAGGTGATGATGATCAGGCTATATTTAAATGGGCTGGAGCTGATGTAGATCACTTCATAGCTTTAAAAGAGGAAGTTAATGATATCAAAGTATTAGACCAATCATATAGAATACCTGGTGGACCTATACATGAACTATCACAAAAAATTATAAACAAAGTACAAAATAGATTTGATAAAAATTATAAACCAAGATTAGAACAAGGCATATTGCGTAGATATTCTGATGTAACACAAGTTGATATGTCAAAAGGTAACTGGTTAGTTTTATCATCAGCAAATCATTTTCTTGATGATGTAAAAGAATTATGTGAATTACGTGGTTGGTATTACCAACACAGAGGATTTAATTCTGTGCCCTTAAAATTATTATTAGCTCTAAATAACTGGGAGCACTGGCGTAAAGGTAGTCAATTAAATAATGTAGAAATAAAAAACATATATCAATATTTAGGAGCAAGTGTATTACCTGGTTTTAGATCAGGTAAAACTTTACACTCTGATACAAAATATCTTATGAGAGATTGTAGAGCTGAACACGGTTTAGTTACAGACTCTGTTTGGTATGAGGCCTTTGATGGTTTAGATACTGTCACAGAAAACTACATTCGTAACATGCGGGCGAATGGAGAAGAAATAAATAAAAATCCGCGTATCATTATGTCAACAATACACGGAGCAAAAGGAGGAGAAGCCGATAAGGTTTTGCTTATGCAAGATCTAACCAATGCAGCACTAGAAACTTTTAGTCATGACCCTGATGAATTACATAGGTTATTCTATACTGGAGCGACGAGAGCGAAGCGTGAATTGCATGTGTTAGATCCAAAGAACTTTGATCGAGCTTATATATTATGAAAAAAAATAGAATGTCAGATGACACACCAGAAAGAGAAAACCCAATGTTAAAACAAGTTGGAGGATCTCATTATATGTATATGGAGATTCAGCCAGCAGAGTTTATAAACAAAAACAAGTTGCTTTTTGCGGAGGGCAACGCTATAAAGTATATATGTAGGCACTCTCAAAAGGGAGGCATACAAGATATAGATAAAGCAATACATTATTTAGAAATGGTGAAAGAGAGAGACTATTCGTGAGAAGTATACAGACACCCCTATTTACCCCTGAAACAGAATGGGTCATACCTGATGAGCTAAAAGATTTGCGTGAAGCAAAAGAAATTGCAATAGATTTAGAGACTAATGATCCACACCTAAAACAGTTAGGATCAGGTAATGTCACAAATAGAGGTCACATTGCTGGCGTTGCGGTGGCCGTAGAGGGCTGGTCAGGCTATTATCCGATAGGACATGAGGGTGGTGGAAATATGGACCGTAAATTGGTCTTAAAATGGCTTCAAGATGTATTAAATCAACAAAACACTACGTTTATCTTTCATAATGCGATGTATGATGTGTGTTGGTTAAGGTCAGCAGGACTTACCATAAAAGGACCCATTGTGGACACTATGATAGCTGCATCATTAATTGATGAAAACAGACTCTCGTATCAGTTGAACACACTTTCTAAATATTATGTAGGTATAGGTAAAGATGAAAAAATTTTAATAGAAGCTGCAAAAGAATATGGAATAGATCCAAAAGCAGATATGTGGAGATTACCTCCAATGTTTGTAGGTCAATATGCAGAACGAGATGCAGAGTCAACTTTAAAACTTTGGCAAAGATTAAAAGTAGAATTATACAATCAAGAACTTATGGATATTTTTAACTTGGAAACAAAATTATTTCCTTGTTTAGTTGATATGAGATTTAAAGGAGTAAGAGTTGATTTAGAAAAAGCACAAAATATTAAACTAAATTTAATTAAAAGAGAAGAGACTTTAATAAAAAAAATAAAAGATTTAACTGGTGTTGAAGTAGAAATTATGGCAGCTAGATCTATTGCAAAAGCTTTTGATAAACTTAAATTACCTTATGACAGAACAGCAAAAAGTAATGAGCCTAGTTTTACTAAAAACTTTTTACAGAATCATCCGCACGAATTACCACAAGCGATAGCTGAAGCAAGAGAACTTAACAAAGCTCACAGTACATTTATAGATTCAATAACTAAACATGAAGTTAATGGAAGAATACATGCAGATATAAATCAAATAAGATCAGATGCAGGTGGAACAGTAACAGGAAGATTCTCTATGAGTAATCCAAACTTACAACAGATACCAGCAAGACATCCTGAACTTGGTCCAATGATTAGATCTATTTTTATTCCAGAAGAAAAATGTAAATGGGGATCATTCGATTACTCACAACAAGAACCTAGAATTTTAGTACACTATGCAAAGTTACAAAACTTAACAGGTGTTGACGAAATTGTTGATGCATACAATCAAGGTGATGCAGATTTCCACCAGGTTGTTGCAGACATGGCAGGTATAGAACGTAAACAAGCCAAGACAATTAATTTAGGTTTAATGTATGGTATGGGTAAAAATAAATTAATGGCTGAACTAGGATTAATGAAAGAATCAGCAGAAAAATTAATTAGACAGTATCATGTAAAAGCTCCATTCGTAAAACAACTTATGGATAATGTATCTAGAAAAGCAAATGATAGAGGTAAGATCAGAACTTTACTTGGTCGTGCATGTCATTTTGATTTATGGCAACCTGTTCAATTTGGGGTTTTTAAACCTTTACCATTAGAACAAGCTAGAAAAGAATATGATGAACCTTTAAAACGTGCATTTACATACAAAGCATTAAACAAATTAATACAAGGTTCTGCGGCTGATATGACTAAAAAATCTATGGTTTCTTTATATGAAAATGGTATAGTACCACATATACAAATTCATGATGAAGTTGATATATCGATTGAATCTCCAAAAAAGGCAGAAGAGATAATTAAGATTATGGAAGAAGCTGTACAATTACAGGTTCCAAATAAAGTTGATTATGAGTCAGGTAGTAATTGGGGAGACATAAAATAAATGTATGGCATATTTAAACGCAAACATACCAGCAACTTACGCACAAATAAGAAAAGAATATCTTTATGATCTTAAAAAACATCATGGAGAAGTTGAAGACTGTATTATATTCGGCATATCATGTATGTCAGGAAGGGCTATATTAT
>Ga0208644_1003640_pt1 | contig 11867 bp, 9 predicted proteins | sample VirMetDEL_Nov_18_FD_184517 | JGI IMG/M metagenome (GOLD analysis project Ga0208644, IMG submission 184517) | Aqueous microbial communities from the Delaware River and Bay under freshwater to marine salinity gradient to study organic matter... | ecosystem: Environmental > Aquatic > Marine >... | reverse complement strand
TGTTAGTGCATGGTCTACAGGCTACAAAGGGAAAGGTGTTTTACGTTGCGCCTACTCAGGCACAGGCCAGAGATGTTATCTGGAATACGCTGCTGGAGCTGGGCAAGAACGTTATAGCGTCGTCACACATCAACAACCTAGAGCTGAAGCTGGTTAACGGTATTACTATATCGTTGAAAGGCTCAGACAGGCCTGAGACGATGCGCGGTGTGTCCTTGAACTACGTTGTACTGGACGAGTACGCTGACATGAAGCCTGAGGTGTGGGAGTTGATTATACGTCCTGCCCTGTCAGACATGAAAGGCGGTGCTCTGTTCATTGGTACTCCTTTGGGCAGAAACCACTTCTACGAGCTTCACAGGGACGCTGGGATGGGGTTGTTGGAGGACTACTCGTCTTTCCACTTTACCAGCTTTGATAACCCGTTCATCGACCCTGAGGAGATCAACACAGCCAAGAAGACCATGTCCTCTCATGGATTCCGTCAGGAGTTTATGGCTAGCTTTGAGTCTAGAGGCAGTGAGGTCTTTAAGGAGGAGTGGATACAGTACGCTGAGGGTAAGCGTGGTGATGACAGCGGAGACTACTATATTGCTATTGACCTTGCCGGTTTTACCGAGATGGGCAAAAAGCAGTCTAAGAAGTTAGACAACTCTGTGATAACAGTCGTTGAGGTGGGAGAGAACGGCTGGATAGTCGAAGAGATGATTATAGGCAGGTGGACGCTTGACGAGACAGCTAAGAAGATATTCAGGGCTGTAGACAAGTACAGACCCATCAGCGTGGGTATTGAAAGGGGTATAAGTAAACAGGCAGTGATGTCGCCTCTTACAGACCTGATGAGAAGATACAATAAGTATTTTAGAGTAGAAGAGCTAACACACGGCAACCAGAAGAAGCAAGACAGGATCGTGTGGGCTTTGCAGGGCAGATTTGAGAATGGGCTTATCTCCATCAGAAAAGGGGAGTGGAATATGACCTTCTTAGACGAGCTTTTCCAGTTTCCTAACCATTTGGTGCATGACGATACTGTTGATAGTCTGGCCTACATAGACCAGCTAGCTCAGGTGGCGTATTTTGGAAACTTTGAAGAAGACGACTACGAAACAATACTAGACCCCGTTAGCGGATATTAAGGTACTAACTTATGGAAGATTATATTGAAGGCGGCTCAGCTCAGATGATCGAAGAGACTCTTGAGGCTTGGGTTCAGTCTAAGTGCGACGATTGGCGTGACCACTACGACACTAACTACGATGAAAAACATGATGAATACTATCGGCTGTGGCGTGGTATCTGGAACGCTGACGACGCTACCAGAACAAGTGAACGGAGTAGGATTGTCTCTCCAGCCCTCCTTCAAGCTGTTGAGAATAACGTAGCTGAGATCGAAGAGGCTACTTTTGGTCGTGGACGCTTCTTTGACGTTCAGGACAACTACGGCGATCAAGACAGAGGCGATATACAAGTACTTCGGCATAAGCTAGAAGAAGAGTTTAAAAAGAACAAGATTAGAGCCGCCATCGGCGAGGTTTTGATCAACTCGGCCATTTACGGCACGGGTATTGCTGAGATTGTTATCGAAAGCAATAAAGAGTTAGTACCTGCTACAGAGTCTATTATGGAAGGTACTATGCAGGCTGTAGGCGTGCAGGTGCGTGACAAGACAAGCGTAAGGCTACGTCCTATCCAGCCCCAGAACTTCCTGATAGACCCTGTAGCGACCTCTATTGAAGAAGCCCTCGGCGTGGCTATTGACCAGTTTGTGTCCCGTCATCAGGTGGAGATACTGCAAGAAGAAGGAGTCTACAAGCAAACCTACATAGGCGAAGCTGCTCCAGACTTGGACATAGAGCCTGATCAGGAGCTGTTTGACGAGCCTACAGACAAAGTACGTCTTACTAAGTATTATGGTCTGGTTCCACGGCATCTGCTTGAAGCAGCAGGCGAAGAAGAAGGCGTAGACGGCCTCGACAGCGAGACAGAAGACGAGGGTCGTGATTCGTACTACGTAGAAGCTCTTGTGGTGCTCGGTAACGGCCAGTTGCTCAAGGCTGAGAAGAACCCTTACATGATGGAAGATCGTCCCGTGGTGGCCTTCTCATGGGACTGTGTGCCTAGTCGTTTTTGGGGGATGGGTGTTTGTGAGAAAGGCTATAACTCCCAGAAGGCTCTGGACAGTGAAATCAGAGCACGTATAGACGCTCTTGCTCTCACCATCCACCCAATGCTGGCTATGGACGCTACTCGTATGCCAAGAGGCACTAAGCCAGAGGTCAAGGCAGGTAAACTACTGCTGACAAACGGCGACCCACGAGAGGTGCTGCATCCGTTTAACTTCGGCAACGTCAGCCAGATCAGCTTTGCACAGGCAGAAGCTCTACAACGCATGGTACAGGCTTCTACAGGCAGTCTAGACTCCGCTCAGACAGCTGCTGGAGGCGGTGGGCCTACTTCTGCTGGCTCTTCTATGAGCATGGGCAGTATCATCAAGCGGCAGAAGCGTACCCTTGTGAACTTTCAAGAGTCCTTCCTGATCCCGTTTGTACAGAAAGCTGCGTGGCGATATATGCAGTTTGAGCCTGAGTACTTCCCAGCTGGGGATTATGAGTTCAATATTACGTCTACTCTGGGTATCGTAGCCCGTGAGTACCAAGTAACTCAGCTTGTACAGCTTCTACAGACCACTGGGCCTGAGAATCCTGTGTATCCTATCCTGCTACAGAGTATTATTGACAACATGAACATCAATAATCGTGAAGATTTGATACAAACCATGATGAAAGCACAGCAGCCATCTCCAGAGCAGCAGCAGGCGGCTGAGCAGGCTCGTCAGGCAGAGCAGGCCTTTAAAGCTAGTCAGACTAATGCTCTTAATGGACAAGCCGCTGAAAGCGAGGCTAGAGCACAAAAGATCGCTCTTGAGGCTCGTGGCGTACCTGTTGAGCTTGAAACTGACCGTATTAAGGCTCTTAACGGTATGTCTGACAATACAGACAAGGAATTTGATCGTAAGATGAAGATTGCTAAGCTGGCTCTGGACGAAAAGGCTTTGGGTCTTGAAGTAGACAAGGAAAACACCAAGAGAGGAGCGTTTTAATGAGGATGATAACCACAAAGGACTTGGAAGGCCTCGCAGATCAGGTAAATATAGCTTTCGATAGGGCTAATAAGCGCATCGAGCAGCTAGAAAAGAAGATTGAAGCCCTAGAACCCCCTAAACCGGCCAAAAGAGCCGCTAAAAAGACTTGACAAAGTCTAAAAAATATGTTATAATAAGATATAATTATAAGATTAGCATAAAAGCTAGTTAAAGTCAAGGAAAATGTCACCAAAAAGGAGAATGACATGACAGACGACGAAAAGTACTATGAAGACTTGCGTATGATGTTCACTACAGACGGCTGGAAGTCTCTGCTAGAGGAGCTAGAAAACAACGCTAAGATCATAAACTCAGTACTGAGCACTAAAGACGATTTAGACCTTCAATTTCGTAAAGGACAACTAAATATCATTGGCTCAATTCTCAATCTTGAAGAAACTGTCAAGAATAACGAGGAAGCAGCCAATGGCTAGACGAATTTATGAGTTCATCTGTCCTGATGGACACGTCACTGATAGCTATGTTGACGAAGAGATCAGGGAAGCAGTATGTTCAACTTGCGAAGGCAAGGCAACTAGAATTGTCTCGGCTGTTGCCAGTTCCTTAGACCCTTTGTCTGGAGCATTTCCAGATGCTACAATGAAGTGGGCTAAGCACCGGCAGCAAAAGATACAACAAGAGCGTAAAGAGAACGGCGAGTAACCACGCTGCTTTACCACTCTCCATAATGATTAGATCACGGAGTAATAATGGCTACACTAATTGACACTGGACGACATGAAGACGATGATGTGGAAGCATCAGAGGAGTCTCAACCAACACTGGAAAGTACTGTAGCTCCTGTACAGGAGACAACTACAGAGCCGGTAGAAGAAGCACCAGACGTCCCCGACAAGTATCAGGGTAAGTCTATCGCTGAAGTCGTTAAGATGCACCAAGAGGCTGAACAGCTTCTAGGAAGGCAGTCTAGCGAGGTAGGCGAGCTACGGAAGGTTGTAGACGAGTTTGTAATGTCTCAATCCAAAAGAGAAGAAACTGTCGATGAGGAAGAGATTGATTATTTCTCTGACCCTGAGAAAGCTATTCAGAAAGCGATTGAGAAACACCCAGCGGTTGTAGAGGCTCAAAAGGCTTCGATAACCATGAAGCAGTCTGCTGCTCAGAACATACTGACGCAGAAGCATCCTGACATGAAGGAAATCTTACAGGATGAAGCCTTCTTGAATTGGGTGAAAGAAAGCAGCTTTAGGACTAAGTTATTGTCCGAGGCTGATCGTAACTATGACTACGAAGCAGCTGATGAAATCTTTAGCCTTTGGAAAGATCGAAAGGCTTTGGTAACTCAGACGGCTAGCGTAGAAAAGCAAAGCAGGGCCAATACAGTTAGGAACGCTTCTACTGGAAACGCTTCTGGCAGTAGTGAGAAGGGTAAGAAAATCTTCCGCAGAGCAGACATTATTAAACTAATGCGTAACGACCCTAGTCGGTACGAAGCTCTTCAGGATGAGATAATGAGGGCTTATGCCGAAGGAAGGGTCAAATAATCATTTATAGGAAGAGATTATTATGACTACTAAGTCTGTATACCCTGATATGACCAATGCTGTGGATAACACTAGCGCAGCTACTTTTATCCCAGAAATTTGGTCGGACGAGGTTATCGCGGCCTACGAAAATTCACTCGTACTCGCGCCACTCGTCAAGAAAATGAGCATGGTAGGTAAGAAGGGCGATACTGTCCATATTCCTGCTCCCGTTCGTGGTACGGCGACTGCTAAGTCTGCTAACACAGCAGTCAGCATCCAGAACGCTACTGAGAGCGAAGTACAAGTCGTAATTGACAAGCACTTTGAATACTCACGACTGATCGAAGACATCACCGACGTACAGGCTCTGTCTTCACTCCGTCAGTTCTATACCACAGACGCTGGTTATGCTCTGGCTAAGCAAGTAGACTCAGACCTGCATGGTTTGGCTGTCAATCTTGGTAATGCAAGCGGTACTTATGTTAACACTGCTTCTTACTACGTTGACGCCTCTACTGGCCTGACCGCATACGCCGCAGACACGGTAACTGCTAGCGATGTCTTCACAGACGCTGGCTTCCGTGCTTTGTTGCAGAAGATGGACGACAACGACGTGCCTTTCGACAATCGTTCGTTTGTTATTCCTCCTTCACTGCGTAACGCTATCATGGGTGTTGATCGTTATGTATCTTCTGACTTCGTAAGTGGTCAGCCTGTACAGAACGGTTTGATTGGTAACATCTACGGTGTTGACATTTACGTATCTACTAACTGCGCTACTTCTGAAGCCGCAGGGGATAACACTGCTAACACCAACGATCTGAAAGCAGCGCTTCTTCTCCACAGGGACGCTTTTGTTCTTGCTGAGCAGATGGGTGTTCGTTCTCAGACTCAGTACAAGCAAGAATGGCTTTCTAACTTGTACACTGCTGATCATCTGTATGGTGTGAAGGTTCTTCGCCCAGAAGGTGGTTTTATCCTTAACGTTAACGCGTAAGGACTAAGTTAACTGGGGAGGTTCTTCGGAGCCTCCCCTGTTTTTAATTCAGAGGTTTATTAAGGTAGATACATGACTACGACTATCATTACGAAGAACAGCTCTACCGCCTCAGCTGTCCCATCGACATCAGACTTAGTTCAGGGCGAGTTAGCGGTTAATGTAACAGATAAGCGTCTCTTTACAGAGAATGCTTCTTCTACTATTGTAGAACTGGGTACTAACCCCTCATCAATTACTACTGGAACTATTACAGCTACAGGTACTGTAACAGCTAACAGTAACCTATCTTCAAGCAATGCAGTTCTTACTGGCGGTACAGTCAACGGTATCGTTATAGGCGGCACAACGCCCTCTGCCATCACAGGCACAAACATAACTGCAAATACAGGATTCTCAGGCCCGCTGACGGGCAATGTAACCGGCAATCTAACCGGAAACGTAACCGGTAACATCACCGGCGACTTGACAGGTAACGTCACCGCTTCAAGCGGCACAACAACCTTAAACAACCTTGTATTAAACGGAACTGTAGATTTTAATACTGCTGTCCTTACAGACCTCGGCTCTCCTGTCGCAAGCACTGACGCTGCCACTAAAGGATACGTCGATACTCAAGTAGCTAATGTAATTGACTCAGCCCCTGCTGCGCTAGATACATTAAATGAATTAGCAGCTGCTTTAGGCGACGACGCTAATTTTTCAACTACAATTACTAACTCCATAGCAACTAAACTGCCTTTGGCAGGCGGCACTATGACCGGTGCTATTGCTATGGGATCGAGCAAGATTACAGGCCTTGCTGATGGCACTGCTAGTGGAGACGCTGTAAACAAAGGACAGCTAGACACTAAACTAAACCTGTCTGGCGGTACTATGACGGGTAATATTGTACTAGGTACAAACTCTATTACGTCTACCGCTACTCCTACTACAGCAGACGAGCTAACACGCAAAGGATACGTAGATAGTATTCTTGGAAGCGCCACTTCAGCAGCTACAAGCGCTGCGGCAGCTGCAACTTCAGAATCAAACGCTGCAACGTCGGCTTCAAACGCCTCAACATCCGAGTCAAATGCTGCAACTTCTGCCACATCTGCGGCTGCTAGTTATGATGCTTTTGATGACCGTTATCTAGGTGCTAAGTCTAGCTCACCCAGTGTAGACAATGATGGTGATGCTCTATTAACAGGTGCTTTGTACTGGGATACCACAGCAGAAGAAATGCGTGTCTATACAGGCACAGGCTGGACTGCTGCTGGTTCTGCTGTCAATGGTACAAGCAATCGTCAAACTTACACAGCTACTTCTGGACAGACTACTTTTGCGATTACCTATGACGTTGGCTATGTAGATGTCTACTTAAACGGTGTAAAGCTATTAGTAGGTACTGACTTTACTGCTACGTCTGGCACAAACATTGTACTTACTACAGGTGCTACCTCTGGCGATATTATAGATATCGTAGCTTACGGTGCATTTAACGTAGCCAACACTTATACACAGGCTGCTGCTGATGCTAAGTTTGCTCAAGTTGCCAATAATCTTAGTGACTTAGGTAGTGCATCTACTGCCCGCACTAACTTAGGTCTAGGCACAATTGCTACAGCAGCAACCAGTGACTACGCTGCTACTGCTAATAATTTGTCAGATCTTGCTAGTGCAGCTACTGCTAGAACTAATCTTGGTCTAGGCACTATAGCTACTGCGGCAACTTCAGATTATGCAGCTACCGCAAACAATCTATCTGATTTGGCTAACGCTGGTACAGCAAGAACTAATCTGGGTGTAGCAATAGGAACTGACGTTCAAGCCTATGACTCTAACCTGACTAGCTTTGTCGGGACGTTTACTCTACCAACTACAGACGGAACTGCTGACCAAGTATTAACTACTAATGGTAGCGGGACTCTTGCGTTTGCTGATGCTGGTGGTGGTGCTTGGACGCATATAAGCGAAACAACACTTGGCGCTGGAATTCAAAGAACAGTGGATTTAGAGTGGTATAACTTATTATCAACTTATAGGCATTTTGTAATTACATTTACTGCTTTTAATAATTGGAATAATAGCTGTCAGCTTTATGGATATACGCTTTATGGAAGTGGTTATAACGTCTTAAGTGCTACTAATGCTTATGGAGCAACAAGAAACATAAGCGGTAGCACAGCAACAATAAATAGTCACAGCGAAATAGATTTGGCTGGTGGTGTTAATAATTCTGACAATCAGTCATATACAGGCCACGTGATGATATTGAATGCAAATTCAACTTCACTAAAAGAAAAAAGAATTATTACTTTGTATGGTCGCAATCAAACTACTAGTGGTTCAACTTCTTTTCATAGGTCAGAGGCGTGTCACAGAAGCAACACAGACCAGATTAGTGGTTTTAGATTTCATCTTACCGGTGGAGTTGTAAATTTTGATGCGCTTGAAGGCAAGTTTAATTTATATGGAGTGGTCTAATGACTGACACACCAGTAAAAATTATTAAGAACGGAATTGAGCATAACGCTACTGCCGAAGAAATAGCGTGGATGGAAGACGTAGCGGCTAACGCATCTTTAAGGCTAGCTGATTCAATTCGTTTAGAAAGAGATGAAAAGCTAAAGGCTACAGATTGGAGAGCTTCTAGCGACTTAACACTGTCAACTGAATGGGCTAACTACAGACAAGCACTACGGGATGTTCCTTCACAAGCAGGATTCCCAAACACGATTACTTGGCCTGATGAGCCAGAGGTATAGAGATGAGTAAATCAAGAGACATAGCCGATAGCGCGGCTACTATTAACTTTATTGATAACCTGACTTCTGACGCTCAGACTCAGCTCAATACTCTTGACACTGAGATAGACAACATTTCAGTAACTTCTGGCTCTCTGACCAAGACATTTGTAGCAGATGAAGTAGCCACAATTACCTTGTCAGGTAACGTGCTGTCTCCTGTTGTGGGCGTGACTAAAGAAGTAGCGCAGACGGGAACAACAAATAATAGCTGGGACGTTAATTCTACTACAGAAAACTACACACGTTTGAACTCTGCTCCTGCGACTACGTTGGATTTTGTATTTGGAGATTTAGCTGCCTCGTCTTTTGTTGATGCTTTTTCTGTATCTACTGAGGACACTGCGCCTAGCGACATAGCATTTAACAATGACGGAACTAAAGTCTTTGTTATGGGTAATACTAGTAACAATGTTTATGAATATGATTTAACTACTGCGTATGACATATCTACGGCTAGTTATAGCGGAAATAGTTTAAGTGTTGGCAGTCAAAGCGGTGGTGGTTCAGGAATTGCATTCAATGCAGATGGTACAAAACTTTTTATGTGTGAATACTTAAATGACACAGTGTACCAATATAACCTGACTACTGGTTTTGATTTGTCTACTGGTTCTTACGCAAGCGTTTCGTTTTCTGTTGCAAGTCAGGCTACTGCGCCACACGCAATAAGATTTAAGCCAGACGGCACAAAAATGTATATTATTGGTAATAACACAGATAAAGTTTACGAGTATACATTAACTACGGGATTTGATTTAACAACTGCATCATATTCTGGAAATTTTATAGATATAAGTAGTGAGGAGCCAATAGGTGTTGGTTTAGATATAAACAGTGATGGAACAAAGGTATATGTAGTAGGTACAACTAACGATACAGTATATGAATATACTTTAAGCACTGCTTACGATTTAAGTACAGCCTCATACTCTGGAAATAGTTTTTCAGTAGCAACACAAGAGCTAACGCCTAATGGAATTGCATTCAACCCAAGCAGTAGCAAATTTTTTATTGTTGGGACTACTGGAGATGACATTAACGAATACAATACTGGCGTTTCTGCTGTATCACTAGGCACAGGTTCATTCGCATCTGCTGACGTAGGCAAGACCATTGAAGCTAACAACGGTGTGTTTATTTTAACTTCTACTGCTGGCGCATTTACAGAAACCACAGCACCCACTTCATACGCTCAAGTAGCTTCAGGCTCTTGGGAGATGTATGCCGTTGTGTATAACACGACTGATGGTGATTTGGAGTTGAGTAAAACAAGTCCACAGAATCCTTATAATGTAAGTGGTGCTACTTTTGCATCAAGTCAAAACATCCTTACATATGAATCATCAATTTCTGGGATTCAATTTAATAATGATGGAACAAAGATGTTCATTATTGGTTATGGTGGAGTTGAGATTAATGAGTTTTCTTTGTCAGTGCCTTATGACCCAACTACTTTAAGTTTAAATAGTACGCTTTCTGTTTCATCTCAAGATTCTGTACCAACAGATTTATATTTTAAGTCAGACGGATTGACTTTATTTGTATTAGGTTATACTTCACAGACAGTATATGAATATACATTGACTACAGCTTTTGATATTTCAACGGCTTCATATTCATCTAATTCATTTTCAGTTTCCGCACAGGCTAGCAGTCCTTCTGGGCTTTATTTTAAAGATGACGGGACAACATTATATATTGCTGACCTTTCTGGATATTTTCAACAATATACGTTATCAACAGCTTGGGATATTACGACCGCATCTTATGCGTCTAAAAATCTTAATGTAAATTCACAAGATACCGCACCAACAGGATTAGTTTTTAATTCAGATGGCACAAAACTGTATTTAGTTGGGTATGGTTCTTATTCATTGCACTCATACAGTGTAAGCACTGCGTGGGATATTAGCACTGCAAGTTACGATTCAATATCTTTATATCTCGCTAGCTATACAACATTGCCTCGTGGATTAACATTTGAGCAAGATGGCGCAACTTTATTTATTGCAGGACAAAGCACAAACGTAGTAATTAAATTTAATTCTGCAACAACATACATTCCATCAGGCTACCACGCAGTCCACACAACAAATTCCACAGACTCTACCTACTGGACAGACATTAACTCTATGACCGCAGATGAGGCTGCTGGTGATGGAAGTATTTACTACGCAGTCTCAACAGACGATAGAGCTACTTGGAAGATTGCCCATAACACAGATGGCATACGGTCTATTGTCCGCAATAACTCAGGCACTTGGCAGTACAACTCCAATGGTACTTATGCGTCTACTACTTGGACTAACGCCACGACCAACACAGAGTTGAATGCTTTGCAGGAGGCTATGACGGGGGCTACTACTTTTGATGCGTATGATTTGACAAACGCCAGTTATGACTCTGTTACGTTTTCAACTGGAGGTCAAGATAATAGTGGTCAAGGATTTGTATTTGCTGATAGTGGTACAAAAGCGTATATAGCTGGAAATACTAACAGGAGAATATATCAGTACACTCTTAGCACAGCTTATGACATCAGCACTGCAAGCTATTCTAGTAACAGTTTTTATATAAATGAAGATAGTTTTGTTAATGGAGTAGCTATAAGTTCTGACGGTACAAAAATGTACGTTGGCGGTTTAGCAACAAGCAGCGTATATGAGTATGACCTTTCAACTGCTTACGATGTGAGTACCGCAAGTTATAACTCAGTAAGTTTTAATGTCTCTTCTCAGACAGGAAGCGCAAATGGCCCAATAGATATATCTTTTAAGCCAGATGGCACAAAGATGTATGTAAGCGGGCAAAGTCCAAAATATGTATGGCAATATGCTTTAAGCACTGCGTGGGATTTAAGCACCGCAAGCTATGACAACAAAGTCTCGTCAGAAGGAGTGCTGACACATTTTACAATTTCTTCAGACGGCACAGTGCTTATAAAAACAGCAGGCACTACTGTAAGTAAATTCAATATGTCTACAGCTTGGGATATATCAACAGCGTCTTCAACAGCAGACCAGACGTTAGATACCACTGGTACTGAAGCATATAACAGTGGAATTGGATTTAATGCTGATGGCTCAAAATTAATATTGCTAGGAAGAACAACAAATGATGCTTTGTATCAATGGTCAAGCACTGGGACAGTATCTTATCCAAACCAAATGAACAAGACGCAGCTTGACGCTGTATCTGACGCTAACCACTTCACACTAGCTAATGACCTAGACTTAGGCATTATCTTCAACCTATCTAGCGGCACTACGGTTCCATCCAGTGACGGTGTGTCTATTAACTACGATGCCAATGTACTTAATAAAGGCGCGATACTAGGAACTGATTATGACTATGACGCTCCTGCCCAGAATAAGGTCAGGATTACAGCATTGACAGGCAACAACCTGAAGGTGCGGGTAGTTTAGACAATGGCTGCTGAAATAGTAGCA
>Ga0208644_1003635_pt1 | contig 11879 bp, 24 predicted proteins | sample VirMetDEL_Nov_18_FD_184517 | JGI IMG/M metagenome (GOLD analysis project Ga0208644, IMG submission 184517) | Aqueous microbial communities from the Delaware River and Bay under freshwater to marine salinity gradient to study organic matter... | ecosystem: Environmental > Aquatic > Marine >... | reverse complement strand
CTCCTGTGTCTGGGTCTTTAATCTCTGTTGTTAAAGCTCTTTGCTCATCAATAGATAAAGCCCAAGTAGATTGCTTTTCACCGTTTAACCTAGTAGCTACTCTCTTGTACTTCTTACCATCTCTTTCTTGAGTGTAGAAAGATAACTCTATTTGATCTATCTTCTTTGCTCCTGCCAAAGTGTTTACTATAGATCTCCCAAGCGCAGAGGATAAAGATATATCTATCTTGTAAATAGCATCGTCTACTATTTCTAAAGATAGAAACTCTTTGTCTCCATACTTTTCAGAAGTCTGAAGGTCAAACTTCAAAGACTTTAACTGTCCTGAAATGCTTTTCCATTCTCCTTCTGTTGTCCACTTATCATCCTTCTTAATGTTTTTCGTTAAGAAAGGGTAAGCGTCTTCTTGTCTCATTCCTTTTAATTTAAGGAAGACTGTTTTCTGTGATTCACCGTTTGATAATCCCATGATTGTATTTGATTTTAATTGATTACTTATTTAATAAGGAGGTTCTTCTGAACCATCATCCACTGTTGGTCTAGAACCCTTGAACACAGTGCCTTTGTTGTACTCATGTTCTTCTTTTCTTTCGTCTGTAGGCATCTGTTCATATACATATTCTTCGAATGTAGGAAGGTCTTTTTTTGTGCTGACAACTTCTTCCCCTAAGATATTAATTTTAGCCCAATCACGCAAAGGATTTACGTTATTTGAGTCATAAAATCCTAAAAAACCTTCATAGTTTTTGTAGACTAATTTGACAGGCTCATCATCTGGAGTTTGCCTACCTCCTGACCATTGGTTTTTAATCTTATCTATATGTATTTCTGTTACTATTCTTAGTTCAGAATGCTTGTAATATCTATGGATAATCATAAGGTCATCTACCTTGTTACCCCATTTACCACCTCCTTCGAGGTCTACACCTCTACAAGGCATTTGATATCCTTTCATCTCTCCTGATTGGTGTACTCGTCTATTTGCTTCGGATGTAGGGTGCATATTAACTGTGAGACCTACCTTCCTAGACATAGACCATTTCTTAAACTTGTCAGCTACAGCGTAGTGGTAGTCATGGATACTAAGCTTTCTGTCTATCTCATCGTAACACAATTTCATAATAGAATTATATGGGTCAATAACAAAAGATCCTATTGACTCTTTAGAAAGTATCTGATCCGCTACATCGAGGATATCTTTGTATGATACATCCTCTTCTATTTCTATGAATTTAAACTCTTTGTTAAGGTATGCTAGGCATTTATCTATTTGTGTCTTATCCTCTTTGTAGATAGCGTTTATTTTTTTACCTATTAGAAGCTCTATCATAGACATCTTTACTGTCCACATTCTATTCTCTGGACAGAAGAAGGCTGTTCTCATTCCATGAAGTGTGTTCTCTAATAGCTTAAACAACCATATCATAGTTGACTTACCAGTGTTATAGATACCGCCAATAATATTGAACTGGTCATTCTTAAATCTATAGTACTCATCTAAGTCAGGATATCCCGTTGACTTTCCTATTTCTAGTTCTCCACTGGCGAACTTATATATATTCTCTTCCTCTGATGTATCTGCTAGGTATTCATGTGAGTTATCGAGGTCAGCAGGTTCATCTACCTTCTTGAACTTTGTCTCTGGGGTTCTACCATAACCCATTTCTTTTAGTTCAATAGCAGCTTTCTTGTGGTCTCCTCCGCACTCTAGCATTGCATAGATAGAGAAAGGATTGTATGAACGATCAGACTCAAAGATAGAGGATGTAGAAAAAACTCTCAGTAGGTTGTATGATGTATTGAAGTTACCTGATACGGGAGATGTAGCACCCGGTCTTTGCACATTTATTCTTGTTCCTCTTTCTCCAACAATCTTCCAATTATGTTTCAATAGAACAGACTGCCAATCTCCTCTATCATTAAAATCCTCCCAAGGAGTTAACCCTTGAGACCCCCAAGTGATGTTGGGTTTCTCCATAAATACAGGAGGCATAGTCTCATCAAACATCCTACAACAAGAAAAGATTACATCCCTTTCTTTTGTGGTTATAGTAGGTATTTTAGATATCTTTCCTTGGATAACCTCATACCCTTTAGTAGGAGCGCATACTATGTATCCTGCCTCTCCTCTGGTTTCTAGGAGAACTACTTTTTTCTCTCCGTTTTTTTGTTCGTCTTTTGTTCCTTCTCTGCTTGCTAATTTTACGTTTCCTGCTATCTGCTCACATTTATATATAAGATGATAACCGCCATTTACTGTTTTAGCAATAGTGAGTTTGTCATATAGACCTTCGCTAAATAAGTTTATTTTATCTTTTAGCCTGTCTATTAGATGTCCTTCTTGTTCATCGTATAGCTCATTCTTTTGATCTACATCTATTACTTCTATTCCTCCACTTACTTTTCCGCATACTAGACCTATTGCCTCAAATAGGTGAGCGTTTTCTTCTACGTTAATAAATGTTGATTGATACTTTTTCCAAGAGCTTACGTTTGGTCTTTTGTCTTTTTTTAAAGGTACTATTGATAGCTTTTTAGCTATAAAGCCTTTTAGTATTTTTTTCTCAATCATGGTTTGTAAATGTGTGACCTTAAGTTTAGTAATTTTCTTTCATTTGTTCAACTACTTTATCTTCGAACTCAAGTTGATCCATTTCTAAAAACTCAAAAACTAAATCGGTTACGTCTGTATCTCCCCAATGTATTGATATTATCTCTACCTCCTCTGGGCTTGGTGGATATCCGGGGTCTCCATTAGGTAAAGTATGGACACCAGGATCTGCTGGTGTGTAATCAAATTTCACTTCAATTTGTTGATCTCCTAAAATAATTGTTTCGTAGCATTTCATTTTTTAAACTTTTTTGCAAATTTCTTTAATCCTTCTATTTCTTCAGATGTTACTGAGCCTTTGTCATCTATCCTAGAGATGAACTCTAACAATCCATCAGATAGTAATATGTGCTGCTTTAGAAGCTCTTGGACAGCCTCTGCAAACCTCAACCTAAATTCTATCTGTTGTTTGTATTTTTTCTCAATAGGAGGGTTTGTAGGTTGAAACCCTGCCTTGTCTACTGCTGACAAACTATTTAATTTTTCCTCACACTGAGAAACTAAGTAGTCTATACCTTTTTTAATTTTCTCCTCTAAATTCATTATTAATCCAATTCAGAACCATAAAGACTTCTGTTTTTAATACCACAAATCAAAGCTTTATATATATCACAATGATATTGCACTAAGTCACCGTCTATTATCATGCAAGTATTTCCAAACAGAGCTTCATTAAATTTTTCCATATTAATATTAGGATAATCTTTTAGTAATTCCTCTATTTCTTTATGAATAAAACCCTCTTTGTTCTTTGTTTTAAAGTTGTAAACTTTGTCTTCTATTTCTTTCATTTTTTAATTTTAACATTATTGTAAACGCAACCTTCGGCAGTCGCTCAAGCTCGTTTACAAGGTCATTAGCAAACATTAAAACGTTCACTTCGTTTTACTAACACGTTGTATAAATAATTTATTTACTAACTCTATTATCTCATCTGCACAATTAGGTTGTGCCATTGGATTAACTCCATATTCTCCAAGTATTTTCCAAATCATTCTTTCTTCCGTACTTGCTACTTTTTCATTTGTATTATCAATTAACATATCTTTTTATTTTAAATCCGTAAATAAACTATTCATACAACCATACGTTAGCGATAATTTTCAATATCAAAATCCCAATCTCTCGGATAGTCATTCTCGTAGCCATCTCTATACGCATCTTCCATATCTTCAGCAGTAAAATTACCGCTAACATCATCTAAAACACTATTATTAACTTTCTTTCTGCCATCTTGTATAATATCGTACAATTTGCATCTTATATCATACGCTTCTGTGCCAAATTTATAGGTTATCTCTTTGTTTAAATCTACTAATCTTTCAAATATATCTTCCATTGTCATATCTCTTTAAATCGTTAATAACTGTGTTTAGTTGTAGCATTATTTGTACCATCTAGTGGACTTTCACGAAATGGTTATTACTGTTAATCATTATAAAATAATAGGGTGGTACATATCTGTTTGAGACTTCATCTATTAGTTTAAGGAGTTTCGCCTTTATGGTATGCACCCCAATTCTTACCCTACTATCTTTACATTTAATATTATAGTTAATACTATTTCAGTTTTTCAATTTTAACAGTTCCCATCGTTCCACTATTTAGAGCTGGTGATGAATAAACATTATTCCAATCATAATCCATTGCAAGTTGATGTAGTATCGTTCTGTAAATTTGGTATGTATTGCCAATAAATTCAGTACCATTATAGCTTTTACTTTGATTATCGGATAATTCAGGGATTAATACTTTTTTAGCTTTATTTAATAAATCTTCTGCTTCTTTCCTTCGTTCCATAGCTTCATAAAAGTCCAGTCCTGTTAACATCTCTTCTATAAGAAATCTCATTTCCCATTGACCAGCTGCAAACCTACTAACATCTTCTAAACAATTAGAAACTAAACGCATCTGTTCTTCTGTAAGTTCAATTTTGTATTTTTTCATAGATTTTTTAAATATTGTTAGTTACTATATTTTGCCACTAATTAAGGTTTAGTGGCATTTTTTAGCTCTTCACTTATTCTATCTTGGTATCCGTCTAAATACTCTAAAAAATCAATAAGCATATTAAAGTAGCTTTCAGGTGTATTTATAATTGTTTCCACCTCACCGTTTTCTGGTATTAAAAATCTATCAGTTACAAAGTCTTCTAATACTTCAACAACATTCATTTCGTACTCATCAAAAAAACAATATAGCCCATACCACTTGTTTTTACCGTCTTCATTCATGAGTTTGCTTATTCTGCTTTTTTGTTCTCTATTTGTCTTCATCTTTTGTTAATTTACCGATAATTAAATTTTTAACATAGTCTGCTTTTACACCATAAACAGTTAAGCTTTTACTATTTCCTTTTTTATTTCCTTTTGCTTCGTAGCAACTTATGATTAATTTAGGTACAGCATCTAAACATATTCTTTCCTCGTGATAATACACGTCTTTTAATAGTTCTTCTATAAATGATTTAGCGTGGTATATATCTGTATCAATTAAAGTTAAACAAGCTGAGTTGTTTTTACCCCCTTTTATATCTACTCTAACTACTTCTTTTTCTTCTGGAATGTATAATCTCATTTTTTAGTTGTGTTTTTCTATTTCGTTTCTATTTTGTTTCTATTTTTTTTGCCAAGTAATGTTTTTATAACTTTTTTAATTCTTGTTTAACTTCTTTATACCATTGTACTACATATTCAATATCATTTTCACCACAACAATAAATCTTAGGTAACTCTAAAAGAATTTCATTAACTAAAATTAATGCGTTCTTAATAGCTATTGAAGTACAAAGAATTTCATTACCACATTCTGTATCCTCATCCATTAAAACCATTCTAAATTGGTTTACCAAATCCTCTGCTTTTAATTTTGGTGTCATAATCCTAAATTTTATTGGTTAATATTCCAATTGAATAGTTCTCTCAATATCTTTAACTGTGATAATACTATTTGTTGTACTTGCTAACCAAGAATCTGATACTATAAATTCTCCTTCAGAATCCTTTATATCAAAATTCAAATCAATGCTCCCCACACTATCGCTATCAATAGATAATTCAGCATTGTGCTTTATTAATAATTCTATTAATTCTTTCCTAAATTTGTTAGCTAATATTTCTTTTTTTTCTTTTGGTGTCATAATTAATTATCGTTTTCAAGTTCCTCTAATTCTTTTCTAAGGCGGTTGATTTTCTTTTGCTTGTCCCGTTTACCTTTTACCTCCATGTATTCTTTTTCCTTTTTCTTCCAAACTCGCCAAGCGTCCATTCGTAAAGTTTCCGAACCTAAATCGAATAATTTTTCAATATGATTTTTAATCCCTGCTTGAGATTTAACCAAATTGGAATTGTAAAACCTTGAATCTAAAATTGAACCCAAGTACAAACCAAAACCATTTTCCGGATATGATGTGTCGGCAAAAACTAATAAAATAAAACCCTCAATTTCGATTTTATTTTCAAATTTCTTTATTTGAACGATTTTATAATCCCCGTTCAATAATTTAGATTTTAAATTTTCAGCTAATTCTCCAATAATTTCTTCAATATTTCTCATAATCTTAATTTTACGCAACGCATAACAAGGTTTAAAAACAACTCCGCTACGCTATGCAATTTTTACTCTAACCGTTAGTGCTATAAAATACACTTATTAATGGTTCTGGAGTCTATTGTATGTTTTCGCATACAAAAAGAGCTATAAAGTACACTTTTGTATGTTTTCTCATACAATACGGATATATTAAAAACACATTTTAAATTTTCAGTATAATGAACATTTTTTGTTACAAAATAAAGGTTATTCATTACATTTTTTGTTATAAAATAAAGGTTACTTACTACATTTTTTGTTACACATTTTTCCTAAATGCGTAACAAGGCAGACAGTGTCTGCATTGTTCCAAATAATAACTAAAATATTAGCTTTCTGCTATGTTTGCGCCTGTTTATTGCTAATATAATAGCAGTAAATATACTTTACATATTGCACCTATTTTGTAAAGGATAGTTTACTTTGCGCTTATTTTTATTGTAATGCACTTAGTTTTCTTATAAACTAAACTTTTCTTTAATGAACTTCTTAAGATCTTCTGTAGGATATTTACTCATAAAATCTAATAAAGTAGGGTAGTTACCCTCCTGGTCAAAGTTTTTATGGAAAAGAGTCAACTGAGCTTTAGTAATTCCTATCATCTTAAAACCGTTATTCATAGCTACTAAACCTTGTTTAGAGCGATCATCTGTAATAAATGATAAGTCAATACTCTTTGCGTTTTTCTTTGCCTTAGAGGTCAAAGCTTTTCCTTTTGAGATATTTTCCTTTCGCTCTACCTCTCCCAGTTTGTCTTTCGCTTTATCTACTTCTTCCTTGGAGGCGTAGTTATCGTTATCTCCAATACCCAAAGCTCTAAATGCTCTACCAATAGCCGAGGTCTCACAATTCTCTAACCAATTTGTCTTATTGATTTTAGAAGTACCCTCTCTCTCTAATGCAATACCTGTAGCACATACCTTTCCAGAGCCATTCAAGATCTCACATTTAATAATCACCTGATGCTTGCCATCTATAATACAAGTATCTAATAAGTGAGTAGTAATCTTGTGAGTAGAAAACTTCTTTTTAAATATTTGTTGTCTCTCTGCTACCTTTTGATAATCTTCTCTAAACTCCATATAATTCTGTTATTGATTCTCTGATTAATTTAGCTACTGATACTCCTTCTTTTTTTGCTATTACTTTTAGCTTTTGAAGTGTGTCACTTTCGATTCTTATTTGAAACCTTATGTCCTTTACTTTTTTCATCTTGTAATTTTTTTGCTTGTTTACTTGTTACTTTAATAATCTTACCTTCCTTTAAATCTTTTATCATAGCCCTAAGCTCTATTAACTTCTCTAAGTCTAATGTAGCTATGTCATGGGTTATGTCTTCGAATATCTTTTGTATCTCCTGAACTAGCTTTATCTCAGTGTCATTCTCAAATAACTTAGCCTCCACCGGAAGGACTATCCTTTCTAGTTCATCGAAAAACCTATTCCCGTAATGCTTAATCTGCTGCCTCCAAAGTTTAGTGTGTTTTAACTCCTCTAGGTTCTCTAGCAGTATGACTCCATTGCAAATGAATGAAGTAGCTAAATGCTTGGTGTCTCTATCCATAATTGTTTTAAAAAATATATACGTACAATATTAAGAATAAACATTGTAATGACAAAATAATTAATTACCTTTTGAGAGATCGTCTAGAAAATCATCTATAATTACTTGCAGCCAAACATCCACATCCATCTTCCATTTGGCTACAATCTCTCCATTATAGTATTCTATTTCTAGAATATACCCATCATCACAAAACTCGTACTCAAATATTGACTCTTCCATTAGAAGCTGTTTTCCCTTTTAATTTAATAAATTCAGCTTTAATGTCTTTTAGTCTATTACTTATAGTTTCGTCTTTTGTTTCTAAAAATTCTTTAACCAATGATTCATGCTCCTGGACTAGCTCTTGGACTCTTTCTCCTTTGGATATTACAGAGTTTAAAAAATCTCTGATAGATCTTATAGAATCCAAAGAGTTAATACTAAACTTCTTAGAGGGGATATGAGTTCCTTTTATATATCTTTCTCCCTCTAGGATTGTTATTAGGTTATACTCTTCATTAGTGGTTATAACAGCGTTTCCTTCGCTATCTAGCATTAATGTTCTCATCTTGATAACAACTTAATGATTATTAGTAAAATCCCAAAAATCACTATCACCGTTTTTTTTCTCATTTTCAACAATTTTCTCATACAAGTCAGGGTAGAACTTTTCCATTACTCTGGATGCGTTTCTGAAGTTATCGTATCCCAAGTATCTATCATTTAACTCCTTAAAAGTACATCCTTTATCTATATAAAGAACTATCTCATCTCTTTTATCATCAAATGCTTGTTGAAGTTTAGTAGGGAATCCCCATTGTATCTTATAAAACGCAGAAGGGTAGTTCTTTTTAAAATGACCTCTGAGGTAATGAGCATTGGAATACAAGAAGTAATTATCATTTAGGTACTTCGAGGTTATTCCCTTTTCTATCTTCTCTAAGATCTCTTCTCCCTTGTCTTTCATTATCTCTTTGAATCTAGTAGGGTAAGTTCCTTTAATCTTTTGGTTTAGATAAGGCTTTACATGGAGGTTAGATAAGTCTTCTCCGGTTATCATTTCTTTTACGTTTAAGAAGTGATTGTATACTGCGTCTCCTAATATTAAGCGATTATCAAAAGTGTGTTCCATTGCCTCTACTTTTCTGATGTAGTATAAATAACTTGTCCTATCTCTTTTAGTTAGACTACACACAGTCTTATAGACTTTTCTATTGGCAGGCATAAAGCATAAATCAGCACACAACCAACAGAATACAATGCTAGGTAATATCTCCTCTGGAATCCTAGATTTTGCAGCTAAATCATCGACATCAAAATACTTTTTTACTTTCTCAGCTATGTCTAATACTTCTTGAGAGGTTTCTAGTCTTTCTATGACATCTTTTATTGTTTCTCCCTCTTTTGCTTCACTTACTATTTTTTTTAAATCTTCAATTGAGTATTTCATTCTTATTTGTTTAAGGCTATTGCGTGGACATCATCATCATGAACAAAAATGTATTCTTCTCCCTCTACTTTCATTATATAGAAAGCTTCTGGATTAATAACAATTGTGTCACCTTGAGTTAATTCATCTTCTAGAAACTTGCTCGGCTTATAAAGCTCTACTAAATCCTCTCTTTTCTTTTGTTTCAAGTGATCAGGGATTATTATAGTAGTAGACTCATATATGCTCTTATATTGTTTGCAAATATTCCATTTAGATACAGGATAAACCTCTCCGTCTTTTACTTTGCAATAGATAGAACAAACAAATTTAGTTACCCAATCTCTAAATAATGGATAAAAGAAATGACCGTCTTCTGTTCTCCTACCAAAGTTTATTGAATGATGATGAAAGTAAACATCATCACCCTCTTGGAACTCATCTAATGTTATACCATCCTTTTTTAACTTCTTGGACAAACCTGCTGGAAGGGCTATTATCTTACCCTTGTGAGGGATTAAACTCTCATCGTGAGGCATTGTTCCGTCTTCATCCATCCTAGAGAAGATAGTGTCTAAGTAAAGCTCTACCTCTTTACCATTTATGTTCATGGTTTTTCTCAAATGTTGCTTTAGATCTATGTCTATAAGCATAAAATCTTTTACGTATCTCATATTATAAACTGAATAAGATGTGGTGGAGAATAAGTGTCTGGCTTTACTACCTTTCCTTTTTCATCCTTTACTATTTCTCCGTTGTGAAGCTTTGACATATTAGACCTGTGTATCTCTGTCAATGCCTCATCTATTAACTTTAAAGATACGCCATGTTTCTTCATCATGCCAAACCATAAGTAACCAATATCTCCTATTGCATCTAATATTTCTGCTCTATCACCCTTGATACAAGCGTCTCTGTATTCTAATAATTCCTCTAGGAGCATACCAAACTCTAACTCAAACTCTGACCTAGATACTAAATCAAAAGCTTCTCCATTGTCCTCTATGTTGAAAGCCTTATTGAACTCCTCTCTTTGTTTAAAATATTTATTCATATCCCTAATTGTTTTAATAATTTCTTTAGTTCTGATTTATTTTTGATTGTTCCATCAAACTTCACTTGTCTATATTCATGCTGACCATAACTTATCTCGTAGGTTATTTCGTTAGTGGAGTAGTTTTTACATTTAAGAATTTGATACCCATCACCAGTTTTTGTGGTTGACCACCAATCAGGTTCGTAACTACCCTTATCTTCTATATTAGATGGTATTATTGGTATAAAACCCAAACTCTCAATATCTTCTCTGTCGAGGTATTTGACTCTAAAGTTCTTGATATGTCTTTTTAAGTAATCTAATTCTTTTGTTCCGTAAACTTCTACTTCTTCCTCAGAACCATAAATGTGGCTTCTCCAATCATTAAAATTAAATAAGCATTCATACTCAAAACCAACGTGGAACTCTTCTATCTCTGGTGTATAATATTTATTCATACCTACTCTTAAATTGTTTTTCTGTTAATATTTCGATATTACCTTCACTATCTTTGACAGCCCATTCATTTTTAAAAGGCATAATAAAAGCCTCTCCAGGTTTAGATGTAAAGTTTATCACTTCCTCTTTGTTTTCTCCGTTGTAGAATACTGCTCTAACAACTGTAGGTTTACTTCTGTAAAATTTCATAAATAGATTTGATTATAAATTGTAAAAAACTTCTGTGTCATTTTTATTTTATAAATAATATTTCTATCAAACCGTAAACGATTACGGAGAGAGTTAATATTAGTAATGATGTTCTTAATGTTTTCATATATGCTGTCTGTAAAATTCTTGATCTTTGATTATTCTCTGCACCACATTGTATCCAATTACATTTTCTATTGATAGACTTCTTTTGGATTGTGTCTTATGCTTTATTATTATGTTCTTTACTTTTGATAGCTGCTCAGGAACAGGGATAAGTGTGTCACCTTGCTTTCTGAATCCGTATGGAGCTTTGTTGGAGTAGACTTTTAAGTTCTGTTTTTTATTCTGTAAAATGTGTGATGTTCGCTCTGAGATAATTCCTCGCTCCATCTCATTTAGAGATAGCATAAGAGATAAAAAGAACTTACCCATAGCTGAGTTTGAATCTATTGTCTCTCCGTTTATATCAAGGACAGAAATACCTATCCCCTGCTTGTTGAGGGTTTCTATAAAGTTTAATCCATCAACTACCCTTCTTGATAGTCTATCTAACTTCCAGCAGACTATGTGATCTACCTCTTTATTAATTATCATCTTCTCTAGAATCTTACCTCCTGGTCTGTTGAAGATTTTACTACCACCAGATATGTCTGAATCTGTGATGACTGTTATAGGCTCGTAGCCTTTCTCTTTGCAAAAAGATACACACTTGTCTCTCTGCATCTTTTCTGAATTGTCCTGCCTATCGGTGGACACCCTAATGTAAATGACTGTTCTCATGAATCTAAATTTATAGTATTAATTTGTAATGACAAAATTATTTACAAAAAAAAATTAAGAAAGAGGATTTTAGATATAATTCCAATCTAAAAATAAATTTCTTAGGTTATTTTTTTTTGTTTTTTTCCTAGATCTCTCCGAGGGCTCCTGCGGAGAGCTACGTATGCACCTATTCCTAAATCTTTTACGTATGCTCTTGACGTATGGAGTATGAAGTATACTCTTATTCCTAAAT
>Ga0208644_1003634_pt1 | contig 11879 bp, 18 predicted proteins | sample VirMetDEL_Nov_18_FD_184517 | JGI IMG/M metagenome (GOLD analysis project Ga0208644, IMG submission 184517) | Aqueous microbial communities from the Delaware River and Bay under freshwater to marine salinity gradient to study organic matter... | ecosystem: Environmental > Aquatic > Marine >... | reverse complement strand
CATTGCCAACGGCAGTCAGCCATCACTGTACATCGTTGGCGTGATGACGCACGACCTGCCAGACACTGGCGAGAAGGGCTATTGCACGGCCTGGGGCTACGTTCGCGGCATCAACACCACTGCGTTTGCGCTGGGTGATGTGTTGTACGCCAGCCCTACGGTTGCTGGCGCGCTCACCAACGTCAAGCCGACCGCGCCTAACAACGTCATCCCTGTGGCGGCTGTATTGAAAGTTGGCGCATCTGATGGCGAAATTTTCGTTCGCCCGACGATTGAGCAACAGCGGTACTACGGCGACTTCAACAAAACAACCGATCAGTCGCCTGCCGTCATCAACACGGCCTATGCGCTCACGTTTGACAACACGCGCATTGCCAACGGGGTGAGCATCGGCTCGCCCGCATCACGCATCGTTGTCTCAAAGTCGGGCCTGTACCAATTCAATGCCACGGTGCAGGTCAGCAGCGGGAACTCAAGCGCAAAAGACGTCTACGTCTGGTTCCGCAAGAATGGAACAGATGTTCCAAACTCCACAAGACTTGTAACGATAGACGTCAACAATGGCTACATTCCAGTCGCCCTGATCGAGGCGTTTTCACTGGAAGCCAACGCATACGTCGAGTTGATGTTCGCTTCGACGGACACGGCAATTACCATCGACAATGTGGCCGCAACCGCATTCGCGCCAGCAGCACCTGCTGCGGTGTTGTCGGTGACTCAACTTCAGCAGTGAGGCAAAGATGCCGGTCCTAGTCAAGGCGCTCATCGAAACGAAGTATGTCGAGAACGCTCAGTTCACGCAGTACACCGCTGTGGCCTCTCGCGTGATCGTGGACGCCATGACGCTGACCAACAACTCGGGCGCAGACGCAACCGTGTCTGTCCACATCGTGCCCAACGGAAACGCTGCTGGCGCTGTAAATCGGATCGTCAACCAGCGCACGCTGGCCTCAGGCGAGTCCTATACCTGCCCCGAAATCCGTGGGCATGTATTGGAGCCTGGGGACTTCATCAGCACGCTTGCGACTGTGGCGTCAGCCGTGACGATTCGTGCGACTGGCCGGGAGATCACCTGATGTGCAACAATGTAGCCGCTGAGTTCCAGGCGTCCAGCGGCCATATAGGGGGCTGAAATGGACCTTTTCGAGACGTTGTTGATGATGGGTGGGAGTCAGCTTCTTAGCGGGCTCATCCAGGCTGACGCCGCATCCGAGGCGGCGCAGATCCAGGCCGGTGCATCGCAAGAAAGCATCGCGGAACAACGCCGTCAGTTCGACCGCATCCAGCAACTGCTGGCTCCCTATGTCGGCGCTGGCTACACCGCGCTGGAGCGCCTGTCGCCGTACATCACTGCGGGCGAGCGTGCCTTTGAGCAGCAAGCCGCTTTGGCGGGCCTTAGCGGCCCCGAGGCGCAAAAGGCAGCACTGGAGGGCATCAGCACCTCTCCCGGCTTCCAAGAGACCGCACGGCAGGGCGAAGAGGCCATGCTGGCGCGCGCTTCGGCCACAGGTGGTCTGCGTGGCGGCAACATCCAAGCAGCGCTGGCTCAGTTCCGCCCGCAGTTGCTTCAGTCGGCCATCGAGCAGCAATACGGCAGGCTTGGTGGGCTGGCGGGCACGGGGCTGAACCTCACGGAAAACCTTGTCACTGGTGGGCGGACTGCGGCCACGGGCGTTGGTGGTGCGGGCCAGACGATGGCGTCGAACGTCGGCAACCTGCTTGCCCAGCAGGGTGCTGCCCAGGCTGGCGGGGTGCTGGCCGGTGCTGCGCCGTTTGCGAATCTGGCGATGCTGCCCGCGCAACTGGCGGGGCTGAACCTTGGCACGGGCGGCTCGCTGTTTGGTGGGGCAGTACCTACAGCGCGAGGAGCCGCACCTGTTGGCGGCACTGGCATCAGATTTTGAGGCGCATATGGTCGCACCATACAACTACGCAATCCAGACTCCCAGCGCGTTTGAGTCGCTGGTGAGCGGGCTGAAGCTCGGCACGTCGTTGCAGGAAATGCAGGCGCAGCAGCAGTTGCGTCAAGCGCAGGCAGAGCAGATTCAGCAGAAGATGGAGGCCGAGCGACAGCGCCAGACGCTGTTACAGGACTTTTACTCAAAGGCTAAATCAGATCAGCCGCTGACTTCTGAGGATTGGCTTCGATTTGGCGAAGCATCTAATTCTGAAAACTATCGAAAACTGGCGGCTGATCGGGTGCAGGCCATACCAGAGGAGCAGCAGCGAGCATACGCAGGGTGGATGGGGCAGACAATAGTCGCCTTGTGGAAAACTCCAAAAATTGGCTTGCAACAGATAAAAGATAGACTTGCGGCAAACCCAACAGACAAGGGACTGCAGACAATTCTTGAAATGGCAGAGGTTGACCCAAAAGCAGCCGCAGTTGGCATGTATGGCATGGGTGCCAAATTGGGTAAGAACTTTGAAGACGTGTTCAAGAATGTTGCGGATACTCTGGGGATGAAACCAGAAGAGGCTGCAAAAGACCCAGAAGACATCCGCACAATGCGCCTTCTTGGGTTGTCAATAACGCCTGAAACTTACGAGAAGTTCAAGCAGGCGGGCCAGCGACCCGAGGCGGGCAGCGCATTGCAAAAGGCGCAGGCCTACCGTCAAACACTGATTGCTCAGGGCAAGCGCGACACTCCTGAGTTTGAGGAAAACCAGCGGTACATCAACAATCTACTGGTTGATCCTAGCGCTCAAACTGCCGCGCAAATTGAGGCCAACAGAATCGCCCAAGCTCGCCTTGATCAGGTGGAGAGGATCAACTCTCCAGAATACCAAGCCGCACTTGCCGAAGCCAAAGCGCGCGGGACCGCTACTGGACAAGCTGCTGCCTCAAAAGAAGCCGAACAGCGCGCAGCAGTTTCTGTGTTGAAATCTATTGGATATAACGCAGAAACTGGAGAAGACGACGTTTCAAAAGCAATTGCTGCGTCAACCAGCGGAGGGGCGCAGGCAGATATTGCCGCAATCATGCGTTACTTTGGCGGCACTACCAAAGGCATGCAGGCAATTGGCAAGTTGCAAACGGTTGCAAGCAGGCTCACGACCGAAATACTTGGTGGCCGACTTGGCGCCGGCATTTCAAACACCGACCGCGAGTTCATCTTGCAGGGGCTAGGCAACATCGGCGACCCAACATTGACCGCATCGGAGCGTCTGGCCGGATGGACTTCTGCAAGAAATCGCATGGTTCAAGTTGGGATCCTGCCCGCCGGAAGATCGGCGCAACCACAGCAGCCGGTTGCGCCTGAAGGTGGTGCCAAGCCGGTAACCGAGATGTCCAATGAAGAAATCCTGCGGCGATTGAGGGGTCAATGATGGATTGGGAACTGATCCTTGAGGCTGAGCGTCGCGGCATCCTGCCCGCTGATAAGGCCGAGTTGCTGGCCGAGGCGAGGCGTCGCGGATTGGTTCCGGGTCAGCCCGCCATTGCGCAGCCTGCGGTGGCTCAGCCGCCTACCGCGATTGCCGAGCCGACAGCGCCCCGTCAGCCTGAACCGGCCGTCACGCCGACACCGGAAATGCAACCTGCGGGGCAAATCCCCGGCGCTGCACCCGGTATGCAGGCGCCTGCGGCTGTAACCGACGTTTCGCGCCCCATGACCCTGCGAGGCACTGTGGCAGGGGTTACGCGCGGCGCTGCGCTGCCGCTTGCGGGCGCTGCTGCCGGCATGGCAATGGGCGGGCCTCCGGGCGCGGTGGCTGGTGGGGCCGCTGGAGTGCTTGCGCCTGTGGTTGCCGATCCTCTGATCGGCGCATTCAACCGCATCTTTGGCACAAATCTGCCGCCAGCATCTCAGGCTTTTCAGGATCTGTTGAGCCGCGTCGGAATCCAGTCTGATCTTGCGCCTGGCGAGCGTTTTGTGCAGGAGGCGACCCAAGGCGTAGCGGCCGGCGCAACCATTCCCACGCAAGCCGGCAGGATCGCTCAGGCCGTCTCGGCTGGTACGCGAGCGGCGCCAGTGGTGCAGCCTATTGCCCGCGCTGTCGAAGTCTCTGGCATGGGGCCAACGGGCGCAGGCGGGATTTCTGGGCGCGCAGGCCTTGGCGCCCGCATGGGCGCTGGCGCCACTGCCGGCATGATCGGTGCGGCACCGGTGGCCGAAACACCTGCGGATATTGCGATCGGCGGCGTCACTGGGGCTGTAGTTCTTCCGGTACTAACAGCGCTTGGCGAGGCGGGTAGGGGTGCGGGGCAACTGGTCAGAACGGTGATTCAGTCCCCGCAGGTGACCGCAGGCCGACAGATATTCCGCGACATTGGCGGAACCGTGGGCTCTGCTGAAAGGACCATTGAGGCTATTCGCGGTGGGTTGCGCGCACCGACGACACCGGGATTCAAGCCGACATTGCCAGAAGTCATTATCGCTGGGGGCGGCGAGCCTCCGGTGACCCTATCGGCCCGGGCCGACAGAATCGTCGGCAGTTCGCCGGAAACCGCCAGGCAAGTGGCCGCGCTGATGAACGAGCGCATCGGCGCACTGCAGGCGCAACTGGTGCGCGTCAATCAGCAGATTGACCAGCAGGGCGCTGTCCTGCGGCCTGAGGCGCTTGAAAACCTGCGGCAGACCCGGGATGCCATCCTGCGCAACATCGAGCAAGAGGGTACGGCCGCAGAAGACGCTCTGAGGGCCGTCACTTCGAGGCTTCCGCGTGCTCCCCAGGCGCAGGGTGAAGTGATTGCTGGGAGGTTGAGGCAGCTTGACGAACTGACGCGCAGGGAGCAAGTTGATCCGCGCTATGAGACCGCCAAGCAGTTGGGCGGAAATGTTGCTAACGTCGAAATGACGCCGATCGTCAGTGCTGTTGAGTCTGTGCTTGGTAAGCCAATTCACACATTCGATCCGCGTACTGGGCCAAGAATTGCCAGGATCTTGCAGCGAGTCGTGCCGAGGCCTACGTCGCCCGCAGGCTCTGTTGTCGATCCGACGTCGCCGGTTCAGCCGCCGCAGGTTATGGCGACGCTTCGCGTGACGCACGACATTCGATCGGCACTGAACGATGAGCTTTCGGATGCGATTCGCGCCCAAGATTTTCAGCGCGAGCGCAGCCTGATGGAAATCAAAAGGGCGATTGACGGCGCAATCGAATCAGCGCCGGCGCTGCCGCAAGAGGCCAAAGACGCATATCGCGGCGCCAACGAGTATTTTTCGACGGTGTATGCGCCTCGCTTCCGCGAACGTGAGGCTGGGCAGGCGCTGGCTGAAACAACATTCGGCAGAACCTACATTGAGCCACCTCAGATCGTGGATCGCTTTACTGATGACATCGGGGCGGCCCAGCAGTTTGTGCGCACATTTGCAGGCGATCCACAAGCGTATGAGGCCATGCGCAACGGCATCCTTGGTAAGTTCCGGCTTGCCGCCGTAGACCCCCAGACGCGCATGGTTGATGCCGGCAAGGCGGCGAAGTTTTTGCAGGACAACCAAGAAGTGCTGGACGTGTTTGAGAACTCCGGCATGCGTGTGCGCTACCAGTTGGAGAACTTTCAAGCAGCGTCCAGACTGACTGGCGAGTATCTGGACAGTCTGAAGGCTCGCATCAAGGGGCTTGGCGAAAAGACCAATGCTCAGTTCATCGACTACATCCTGTCGGACCCAGCCCGCATGCAGCGCGTGCTGCGGGAAGCCGATGCAGACGGGAAAGAGGTCATTCGCGGCATTGTCGCCACCGATCTGAACCGTATGCTCACCAGGGCGCCAGACGGCGAATCGCTGACAGAGGCCGGTGTGTCAAAGTTCATCTCGTCCATCCTCGACAGCACGGGCAACCTGAAGGGGTCCTACAAACTGATCCTTGGCGAGGACCTAAGCCGTCAGTTCTTGGACAGGGCGCGTGGCCTGCGGACGCTGATTGCCGTGCAAAAGGAGCCGATGCTTCAGCGCGAAACGGCTGTTGCGCCTGCGCTTGAAAAGCTCCGGTACACCCCTGAGCAACTGACGGATCTGCAAGTCGTCATTGACGACATCCGCAGAGCCAAGGCGGTTGCTAACGCAGCCGCAGAGGGCAAGAAGTCGCCAGAGCCATCGGGTAGGGATGTGTTTGAGGAAGAAGGTCGTGGCGCTCCACTGCGGCCCGACAAGCTCAACCTCCTCAACCGCGCATACACGTTCTTCCGAAATACCTACCTGAGCCTGCAAGATCGCGTCAGCCCGAAAGTTGCGGCAGAACTGTCGCACATAATCTACAACAACCCTGAGGCGGCGATCAAAGCCTTGCAGGATGAAGTCAGGCGTGCGCAGCGTGTGGCTAGGCCGGCAGGCGTTTCGCGCATCGCGCCCGCGATGAGCGGCATCCAATCTGGCGGACTTTCGTCCACAATCCAGCTAGCCGAAGAACCGGAGCCCCAACAATGAGCCTTAGCATCCAGCCCCCCTATCCGGTCGTCAACGACACCGACGGCCAGCCGCTGGAAAACGGCTACATCTGGATCGGTGCGGCCAACCTGCCGCCGATCACAAACCCGATCTCGATCTACTGGGATGCTGCGCTGACGCAGCCTGCGGCCCAGCCTGTACGCACGCAGGGTGGCTATCCATCGAACGCGGGCAATCCTGGCCGACTGTACGCCGCCCAAAACTACTCGATTCTGGTGCAGAACTCGCGTGGCGTGACGCTGTACAGCGCACCGCAGCAGACGGAACTGTTCGGCACCGACAGTGGTGGCACCGGCCTGACGTCCTACGCCGTGGGCGATCTGCTGTATGCCGACGGCAGCGCCTCGCTTGCGAAACTGGCAGCAGTGGTCACAGGCAACGTGCTGCGCTCTGGTGGCGTGCTGACAGCGCCTGCTTGGGGGAAGGTGGATCTGGCGACGGATGTCACAGGCGTGCTGCCGGTGGCCAATGGTGGGACGGGTGGCGTGCTGCCTGCGGCAAATGGCGGGACGGGGCTATCGGCCCCAGGCACATCGGGCAACGTGCTGAGTTCAGACGGCACCACATGGCAAAGCGTTGCCGTCAGCACGCTGGTGCCTGATGCCACCGACTCTGTGAAGGGCGTGGTGGAACTGGCCACCGATGCCGAGGTTCAGGCCGGGACCGATACGACGCGGGCGATCACGCCGGATGCGCTGCGGAAGGGTGCGTTGGTATTAGGAACTGCGCAGGCAAGCACCAGCGGAACCTCGATTGATTTCACAGGGATACCAGCTTGGGTTAAACGCGTCACAGTCATGTTTAGCGGCGTGAGCACCACTGGATCAAACCCTGTAATTATTCAACTAGGGGACGCTGGCGGATTTGAAACCACAGGATATCTAAGTTCAGCAAGCTACGGCGGATCTGTTGGAAACTACTCATCTTCAACCGCTGGTTTTATAGTTGACGCCGGGAACACCGCAACAGCGGCGACTACGCGTCGAGGCATGGTTGTCATTGTCAACTTGAACGGAAACCAGTGGGTTTGCTCTGGAACTTCCGATGCGGGCAATGTGTCGGCATCAATAGCGGGAGGCAAAACGCTTTCTGACGTCTTGACGCAAGTACGAATTACTAGCAATAGCGTCGACACCTTCGACGCGGGTTCCATCAATATTATGTACGAGTAACCAATGGATAACATCGATCCAGTCAAGTTCGGCTTGTTGATTGGACAGGTCAAGACACTAGAGGCCCAGGTTGATGATCTACAGAAGGACGTCAAGACCCTGCTGGCGCTTGCCAATAAATCCAAGGGTGGTCTATGGGCCGGTATGACGCTGGCGTCATTCTTTGGTGGCATCGTGTCTTGGGTGCTGGCGCACTTCGGCAAATGAGATGCTCGCAGAACTGGCCGCAGCGAACGCAGCGTATGCCGTCATAAAGGAGGCCATCAGCAATGGTGGCGACATCCTGGCGGCTGGGGCGAAGCTCGGCGAGTACTTCGGCCTCAAGTCTGAAATCTCAAAGCGGGCCAGCGCCAAAGGGAACAACAGCGAAGAGTTCTGGGCACTGGAGAAACTGCGCCAGCAGGAAGAGGAACTCAAAACCCTGATGATCTACCAAGGCCGTCCGGGCCTGTGGCAGGATTGGCTGGAATTCCAGGCTCGACAGCGCCGAGAGCGTGAGGCCGAGGAGGTCCAGTACAGGGCGAAGGTGGCTAGACGCCGCGAGGTGATCGAGGCCATCATGATCAGCATTCTGGTCGCGGTCATCGGCCTGACGCTGATCGGCGTGATTATGATGGCCGCAATCGCGTCGAGGAAAATGTGATGCGCTGGCTGTTGCTGTTCCTGCTGCTAACGATCGCTGGATGCGAGGACCGCTTCCGCTACCCGTGCCAAGATCCAGCGAACGCCGGGACACCCGAGTGCCAAGAAGCGGCTTGCAAGGCCACCCGTACCTGCGCGGAGTTGATGAATCATGGACCGCAAAAGTGACCTCGATGCGCTTCTGCGCTTTATCGTAGGCGTGACGCTGGCGCTTCTGCTGGTGGTCATCGTCAGCGTGGTTCTGTACTCGTTGGTTTTTGTGACGCAACCGCTGGATGCGATTGCCCCAGCTGACAGCGAGTTCTTCAAGCTGATCACGCCGCTGGCGACCTTCATTGCTGGCGCGCTGGGTGGCGTCATGGCCAGCGGCGGCAGCAAGTCAAAGTGCAAGGAGAAGGATGATGCTTGATATCCTTGGTGGCGGCGTTCTCGGCAGTCTGCTCGGCGGCGTGTTTCGCCTCGCTCCCGAGGTGCTGAAGTGGTTGGACAAGAAAAACGAGCGAAACCATGAATTCGCCATGTTCGACCGCCAGTGCGCTCTGGAGCAACAGCGTGGCGCGCAGAAGTTGGCCGAGATCGGAGCGCAGCGCGAGGCGGCTGTCGACACTGGCGCGATGGATGCGTTCAACGCGGCCATCCAGCAGCAGACGCAGATGGTGAAGGCCGCAGGCGGCTGGGCGGCCAGTCTGTCGGCGAGCGTCAGGCCGGTGGTCACTTACTGGATCTTGCTGATCTGGAGCTTCGTCCACGTCTGGTTCGCGTGGCAGTCTTGGCGGGCCGGGATGCCGCCCGAGCAAGTGTTCAAGTTGGCGATGAGCCCGGACTTCAGCGCGTTAGTGGCGGGAACGCTGAACTATTGGTTCCTCGACCGCACCCTGTCCAAGAGGGGCCTGTGAAACTCGACCTCGCGGCAGACCTCTGCCGCCATTTCGAGGGGTTTTCCTCGAAGCCCTACATCTGCCCGGCCGGGTACGCCACCATCGGCTACGGCACGGTCTACAAGCCTGGCGGCGAGAAGGTGACGATGCAGGATCTGCCGATCTCCCAGGCGCTTGCCGAGGAGTGGCTCGTCCATGAACTACGGCACACCTATGCCCCGGGTGTCGTTCGCCTGTGTCCCGCCAGTGTGGGCAACGAACGCCTGTTTAACGCGCTGGTCGACTTCTGCTACAACCTCGGGGTTGGTCGCCTACAGAGCAGTACCTTGCGACGCAAGGTCAACGCTGGCGACATGGACGGTGCGAAAGAGCAGTTGATGCTCTGGGTGCGAGGTGGCGGTCGCGTGCTGCCTGGGTTGGTCAAGCGTCGGGCTGCGGAGGTGGCTCTTTTTTGACTTGCTTGAAACGACCGCGACGTGGGGCTACTGACGGTGTGAGATGCACCGTCTCTCGCGTTGAGAAGCGGTGCATGTTGGCGCATTCATAGCGCCGGGCGGTGTGGTGTTTGCGCGCTCTGGTCTCCAGCACGCGAGACCATACGCCGCAGTGAGGGCAGTTCATCTGGGGATTGTGTAGGGATACGCATCTCGCAGGGCACGCCCTCTAGTTCCCACGGGCCTGTCCACCACTGGTGCTCATGCGGCGGGTCGGTGAATCTGCGGCAGGTGTTGCACTCGGCAGCGCCGTAGCCGAGGCAGCGGGCGACGTCGGCGGGGAGGGTCACGATGCCGCCCTCCCCTGCTCGTACTCCTCGCGCTTGTCCATCGCGTGATGCACCCAGACATTGGGCCACTCTGCATCCTCGGTGGGTTTGCACCAGCACTCGGGGCTGGCGTTGTGTTCGCGCAGATCGTTTAGGGGGACGACGTGGACTTGTTCGGGGGTCATTCCTTGCTCCTTATCCACCGCCACAGCGGCAGCAGTGCTAGTCCGTCGGCAAAACCGCGCAGGAAGGCGCGGAGTTTCATGTCTTGCTCCTTGCTCGGATGACGCGGGCAAAGTAATCGCCCCACACTTGGCACTGTCCACTGAATGTCTCCTTCGCTTTGTCGTCGCACACTCTTGCGCACGCCTCGCGCTCCATCAACACCTCAACCTCCAGCCCCTCGGCAATCTGCGTGCCGAGGTGGTCCAGCATCTCTTCGATGGTGTCGCCGTGGCCGGTGGCGTAGCTCATGCTGCGCACCCAGTGAGCGACCTTTTCGCGCTCTGCTGCGGCGACAAGGGCGGCAAAGTGCGCAATCCTGCTGTCGTGCGCCATCGTCGTCATGCCGGCCTCTCGCGCCATGCGGATGATGTCGTCTTGGGTCATCCCACCACCTCCACAATCACCAGCGCCACCAGAATGGCCACAGCAGCGATCGCGGTGGCCTCCACCAGCGTGGATCCTCTCACCTGCGGCCACAGATCCGGCGTCGGGGTGCTGGCCTCGCGGTACGGGCAGCAGCGGCCCTGCTCGCACAGGCCGTCGCAGCACTGGCGGGCACGCAGCACTGTGGGCTCGGTGCCGTCGGTGAACTCGATGTCTCGGTATTGGGTCATATTCCCTCCGCTTTGGTGATGGCTGCGTTCAAGCGGTCGACGATGCCGAGTGGAACGTCGTATTCGCTCCAGTACGCTGCGGAATCCGCGAGTTCCTTGCAGACGGACAGCAGTTCCGGTGCGGTAGCGATCAAGCGGGCGTTGGCGACACAGTGTGGATACCCAAGCGTCGCGTCGCACCACGCAATCTTGACATAAATGTCGCCAATTTCAGCGTAGACAGATGTTTCTGCGCGTGTGCCATTTTTGCCATTTCCGGTTACCCACGGTCCCGGCGTGTACTTGCTCATATTCCACTCCACCAGATTGCAGCCAGAGTTCCGACAGCCACGCCGATGAACGTAGCCAACACGATGCGCCCCCAGCGGATGCGCGGCGGCGAGCACTCGATGCAGTACGGGTGGCGGTGAGGCCACGCTTCCAGCACGGTGCGGGGGTAGCGGCGGGTGGTGGGGGTCATTACTTGTACCTCTCTGCCAGCATGGCGTCGGCAATGTCATAGCAGCGTTTGGCCAAGCGTTTTTCGTCGTCCCAATTGAATTCTGGCGCCGCGCAAAACCCTTGAAGCACTTTTGCCGCGAAGTAATCGCGCAGGTCCATGCCTGCATCGCTGCCGTAATCGTCGTAGTTCTCTGGCGTCGTTGGAAACGCCGGCCCTCCGGTGTCTTTCATCTCTGCTGCTCCTTCTCAAACGCCTCGACGTCCTTCAACCAATAGAACACCTTCAGCGGCCCCAGGCGAAACCACTGCGGCCCGATCCCGCGCCGCCGCCAATCCCGCAAGGTCGGCTCGCTCAGGCGCAGGCGCTTTGCGACCTCTGCGGTCGTCAAACGCACTGGTGTTTCCATCAGATCACCCCCTCTTCTGCCTCGATGATATCGGGCTCCTCGCGGGCCTGGCGCTCGCGTTCCATTTCCTGCTTGATCTCGTCGACGCGCTTCTTGGCGGCCTCGACCACGCGGGTGCGCTCGGCGCCCTTGGGCATACGCGAGATGTCGGCCCGCAGGAGTTCCATGCCCTCGATCGTGGCGGTCAGCGCAATGCGCTCCAGCAGCGATTCGACGTCCACGACGACCTCTGCCATCTCCACGGGCGCTGCGGGCGATTCTGGGGCGTTCTGACGCGCCTGGGGGGCGGCGCGCGGGGGATCCATATCCTGGACTTCCTCCGGGGTGTAGGTGCCCACAGTCACGCCC
>Ga0208644_1003632_pt1 | contig 11898 bp, 19 predicted proteins | sample VirMetDEL_Nov_18_FD_184517 | JGI IMG/M metagenome (GOLD analysis project Ga0208644, IMG submission 184517) | Aqueous microbial communities from the Delaware River and Bay under freshwater to marine salinity gradient to study organic matter... | ecosystem: Environmental > Aquatic > Marine >... | reverse complement strand
TCTAAGACATACCAAGCGATAGGCATGACCTCGAAAGGGATACTAGGAAATAGCATTGATTGTTTCTAACATATACAAACGCAGACCTCAACCACGATTGTTAGTTTACTGTATACTCAGCATTGACCTCCAACAGCCTGTGTAATCAACAATCTTGGTAATGAACTCCAAGACCAGACACTCACTAACACTTTTGAGCAACCATGACAGGTTACGCCCTCAATACACCGAAGGTGCTACCCATATGTGTGGTACTCCTATGTAGCAGAGGCTTGGTATGTCCTCATAGATAGGAACGCACACACGGGGTGTGAGTGTCCTCTTAGGTGGGTTTTCAACAGCTTGAATAAAGCGACCTCTTGGTCAGGATTAACCTTAGCCAATCATCTGTCCTCTTAGTACCTAAGAGTTAAAGGTAATAATTACCTTATTATTAGTATACTAGAGTCCTCGCAAATAGGTAGCCTATTTATAGGTTTTTTTCAATAAAATAAGCCTAAATAAGCCTATAAAATAAGCCTATTTTAAAGCCTTATTTCATGGGGTTTTAGACAAGAGGACTATAAATTTATGTATAATTATACATTTTTTATGTATAATATTCATTTAAAAAAATAGCCATTTTTGAGCAAAAATTAACTGAGTACACGCCTAATAGTTGTACTTTGTGAAAGTTTTCACAAGCTCAAAAGTAAGCAAAGTACTCAAAAGTAGCAAAATTTTCAAAAAATTCGGCTTCGGTGTTACTAAATCATTTTAAAGGTAAGTAAAGAGAATAAACACATCATAATAGTTATTTCCAGACCTCATATAGTAGCTATTTAAGAGTAAAAAATAGTGTTTAGGTACTACAAGAAATGGCGAAACACGACATAAATTAAGACCTCTATGCGATATTCAAAAATCATGGGGTTTGGCTTTGCATAGACACGACTTTGAGAGTAAGATAAACAGAGTACATGAAAGTAAATACTAAATCAATCGAAGTAAGAGAAAAGGACAGACAAGCTCTCGAATTACGCAAAGCTGGAGCTTCTTATGAGGTCATTGCAAAGCAATTAGGATATGCTGATAGTAGTGGAGCTTATAAGAGTGTACAACGCAGCATGAAAACCATAATCGCCGAGCCTACAGATGAACTCAGACAAGTAGAGTATGAGCGACTAAATCAAATCCTATTAATCCTATGGGAGAGAGTTCAACAAGGAGAGTTAGGAGCTATTGACAGAGCATTATCGGTTATGGATAGAATAAGTAAGATGTATGGACTCGAAGCCCCAAAACAGACAGAAATAAAACAACAAATAACACAAGGTGTAATGATTGTTGATGGGAGCAAAGAGGAGTACTTACAAGCTATTAGACAGGAGATTGATGGTGTTGCAGTTTCATAGTATACTGTTCTCATGATAGATATAGAAAAAGCCTTTATGCTGGGGTTAGTGAGTGGAGAACAGATAGATATAAAAGATTTGTTACCTACTAAATATGGTAATAAACCTGCAACGTTCTCAATAAATAGCCCGACCAATGTAACCGATAGCCCAAACACAGAAAAGAGCACAAAAGCATACTTATCCAGACAGCAGCACATGATTAAAACAGATTTTGAGAGCATAAAAATCAATGGGAGCTGGTTGCTAGAGTTGATTGATTGAGATTAAGTTCTCGTTTAACAATCGGATATAGCTGCAATCAAAATTATTACACAAAACAGGTGATGAGTACTTAAAATGAAAAACTTTGCACCCCACCCCACCAAAAATTACGATTTTTCACTAACCCTGTTGGTCACCCATTTTTTATATACAGAAAATTTTTAGAAGGAGATAAACTGAGAGCATGAAATTTATAGAAAACTGCAAGAGTTGTAAAATACAATTTAAAATTAGAGATAACTATAGAGTTTGCGGAAATGTAGGTTGTATTCAGTACAATAAACGTTTTGGTAAAAAACTAACAATAGCTAAAACAGAAGAAGAATGAAATGGTTATTAATATTATCTGTGGTTTGGCTTTACTATGTTGCTTATATAGCATGGCGAAACTCATAAAAGAATAATTTGTCATAAAACATAGATAGTATACAATATTATTTGGGAAGTTGAGGGGGATTTCTCAGTCACTGATATAAAACTTCTGAAAAGAAGGTTCAATCGTCCATTACAATGCAACAAGCTACAGACAAAAAAATCCCCCAAACTCCCTTGACATAAATCACGATTATAACTATGCTTAGAGTGATTTATTTAATATATATATTTAAAGAAGTCTATTTGGATGTGAACCCACCCGAATCAGGCAACTGATTCACCACCCACACTAAATGGACTTCTTTGTTTTATATGATACGATTGATTTCTATGTGTATGACAACGAAAAATGAAAAAGGTACGTATATCACTATTTGTAATTGCAAACATGGTAGTGAGCATTGTTGTGCCGAGCAGAGCGAGGCTGTTGATGAGTAAAAATCGTAAATTTTTTGTTTCCGCTTCGCCCAACGCCATCTTGACTTCGGTGCTGATTCGCCATGAAGCAAATAAATATGCAAAAGCACCAAAGAAAGTGAAACAATCCCTTAAAAGTATTCCAGAAGGCTTAAATTGGGTTCTAACAGAAGACGATTTACCTTAGTGGCATAATTCCCCAGAAAAAATTTGGGAGAAAATTTTCAACCTTTCTAAAAATGCTCTCTGTTTATACAAAAGATATTTGCTCTGTGATTTGATAACTTTCTTTTACAAACAGTACAACGATACATTCTAGGATTTGAATAATCATCTATCATTGATAAAAGGTGTTCTAAGCTAGCTACTAACTTTTTACCTTCTCTTTGAATTTCTTTATCTAATTCGTCCATGTTGTGGACTGGGAGGGAATCGAACCCTCGTTACCTACTAACTGTCCCGCAACACTTAGCAAGTCTTTCCAGTACCAGCCCTAAAATAATTATACCAGTATTACTTACTAGGCATATTATTTTTTACAAATTCTTTTACAACTACAAGAGCTGCTGAAGCACCTGCAATGATTGCCAACTGTAAAGTTGAGGCATCTAAGTCAATGAGTGGAGCTACAGTTATAGAAGCAATGAATGCTTCTGCAAATGTAAATCCAACTCTTTCTAAAAGGTCTTTGTATTTTTCCATTTATCTTCTCCTTCGTAAAACAGTCTAGTAAAAAAAAATATTTAAAAAAACTACACATAAAAATCAATATGGTGTAAATTACTTTCTTATCACAAGAGCTTGTGTAACAACTAAATAGATAAGACGATTGGAGCAGAAGATGTCAGCACATCCTGAAATACTTCTTGTTTCTGCTTTGCTGCGCAGGAAAGACTACGCAGTAATAGCTGAACAAGGAATAAGTAGAGAATACTTTATATCATATCCTGAAGAATATTCTTGGATAGAAAAGTACTTTATACAGCATAGAACTTTACCTAGTACTAATGCTTTTAAAACTAACTTCCCTGAAGTTACTTTGTACAAGGTAGATGACTTAGAACATTTTTGTTCAGAAGTTAAAGATAACTATGTTAGAACTAAGTTAAGTTCTTTAATGAAAAATACTTTTGAAGATATAAAAGAAAAAGAACAAGGTTCTAAGTTATTAGATTCTTTGTATCAAGATATTTTGTTACTTCAGAAAAAAGTTAGTACTGGTTCTAGTACTTTAGATGTTGTATCAGATGGAGATTATTTACTAGCAGATATTGAAAGAAGAATAGCTGCAAAAGATAAAAGAGGTTTAGCTGGAATACCAACTGGTTTCCCAACTTTAGATAATTTAACTGGTGGAGCATCAGGTGGAGATTTCTGGGTAGTAGGAGCTAGATTAGGACAAGGAAAAACTTGGACTTTAATTCGTATGGCTTGTTCAGCATTACAAGCAGGAGAAAAAGTTTTATTTGTATCATTAGAACAACCTTCTAAACAAATAGGATTTAGGGTACAGAGTTTTCTTTCTTCAGAATATGGAAAAGAAACTTTCAAATCTTTAGATTTAATGAAAGGTGAAAACTTTGATATTAGAGAATACAAGAAATTCTTACAAGAACTTCCTAAAAAAATTAAAGGAAGTTTTACAGTAGTAGACGGTAGTAGAGGAGCAGTTTCTCCAGCAGTTGTTGCTAGTAGAATACAAGAACATAAGCCAACTGTTGTTTATATAGACTATTTAACTTTGTTGAAGTCAGGGGGAGATGATTGGCGAGCTGTTGCTTCGTTAAGTGCTGATATCAAAGCAATAGCTCAGAGATATGATATCCCGATTATATCTGCTGCACAAATGAATAGAGAAGGTGGAGGTAACGAACCCCCTTCAGTAATTCATTTATCCCAATCTGATGCCATAGGTATGGATGCGGACTGTGTAGTCACTCTGGTACAGAAATCTCCCCACGTTGTTAAATTCAAATTAGCTAAATTCAGACATGGACAAGATAACAAAAACTGGTTCTGTAAATTTACACCAGGTTCTGGTTCGTTTGAAGAAATATCTGGAGATGATGCACAAGATTTGATTATCTCAGACCAAGATGATTTGGAATATGACTGATGAGTCTTTGGAATAGTAAAACTCAATGGATTATCTTTAAAGCTAAAGAATTAAAAGATGACCCAGAGTTTTTACTCAAAAAGTTGTATGAAAAAAAGTTTAACCAAATCATTGACAACTTAAATCAAGAAATTACTATGGAAATAGTTAAAAGAAAGGAAGATGATGAAAAAATTTAACATCTTACTAAGCGGTAAAAAAACTTACCTTGCTGAAACTGAAGAACAGGCAATTAAATATGCCGAAAACGATATGAAAAATATACCACAGCAATTTAATGTTGGTATTTTTGCTATATCAGAACAAGGAGAAGATAAATGATAGAAGGAAGTAAAAAAGCTAAAGCTCGAAAAAGTAAAACTTTTGCTAAAGGCAGAGTTTGTGCAAAAAAAGATTGTGAACAAGTTCTTAGCCAATACAATAAGCAAAAATTTTGTTTTCAACATCATGAGAAAAAATTTCCACGTGTTCGTGGGCACGAATTAATATAATGAAAGACCAAGTTGAATTTGTCTTAATAGAAAGGGATAAAATGTCAAGAAAAACAAATGCTAGATACTATTTAGGTTATGGAAGAACCATACCGCTTGGAAATCAAAAAGCTATGAAGCCTTCAGACTTAAAAGTAGGAATGGTTATGCAAGGTAACTTCAAACAAGGTGTGGTTATCGAAAATATAGAAATAGTAACTGATAATAAAGGTGAAAATCATTACAAAATTAAAGTAGGTGGTCAGACTGCTGGTGGAGAATATTTTGAATTTAGTGAATACCAAACAGCAATTATAGACTATATTGCTATAGATTTGGTTAAAACAAATGGATTATAGAGGAAAGATAGTTAATCAACATTTAGACGTTGTAACTGAATCTGAAGAAGAATTTTATTGTAGATGTCCATTTCATTCAGACAATAATCCTAGTTTTGCCGTTAATAAGAAAAACGGATTATGGATTTGTCATGGATGTAATGAAAAAGGTAATTGGAATACTTTATTACGAAGATTAGGTATTAAGAAAAATTATCCACATCTACAAGAAATTCCTGTTGATGCTATCGATAATATTATTCGTGAATTAGATGAATACATTACAGACCCAACAATGGATTCTGATACTGAATATTTTGAACCAAAATGGTTAGACCAATATAAATATCCACATGAATATTGGGAAAGCCGTGGATTAAGTGAAGAAACTGTAGAAAGGTTTGATTTGGGATATGACCCATTAACTAATTCTGCAACTATTCCTTTGAAAACACATCACGGAAAAATTCTTGGTGTAATCAAAAGAAGATTAGACCCAGAAGCTAATATTCGTTATTTATATCCAAAAGGATTTAATAAAGCTGGTTTTTTATATGCCCAGCATGAATATCAAAAAGATAACTTAATAAACGAGAACTTTAAAAAGCTGAAGTATGATGGAGGTGTCGCTTTGGTTGAAGGTTCTATTGACGCTTTATCTTTTTGGGAAATAGGAATACCTGCTTTAGCAATTTTAGGCTCTAATTTAAGTGATTTTCAAAAAACGCTCTTAAACCGTCTAAACCCTACCTATATCGTGCTATGTTTTGACAATGATGATGCAGGCAAAATGGCAGGTGTTAGTGTTTGTGATAAGATGGACATACCAATAATGGTTGGAAGATATAAATCAGACTGGGCTAAAGACCCAGCAGATTTAACTAAAGAACAAAGAAAAGAGTTATTTACAGAAGCAGAGATGTGGTTTCCAGAAGATGAGTGAAAAAGATTTCGAACAAATAAATAAAGCGTTAGGAGATTCTGCTCCTAATGTTAATTCCAGAGTAGGTATGTCAGAGTTTGGTATGTCTGGATTAAACAGACAAGCTGGATATGTGATGGAGGAGTTCCTGTACGACTTACAAGGTCGAAAGGGAATGAAAACATATCGTGAAATGGCAGACAATGATGCTATTATCGGTGCTATTTTATTTGCTGTAGACCAAATTATTAGAAGTACTAAATGGGATGTTGAACCATTCTCAGCTAAAAGAGATGATGTTAAACAAGCAAAATTTGTTCAAGAGTGTATGGATGATATGTCTAACACATGGCTTGAATTTGTTTCTGAAGTTATGTCAATGCTTGTGTATGGATTTAGCTTACATGAAATAGTTTACAAAAGACGTGGAGGTATGGACACAACAGACCCAACACAACGTTCTAAATTTACAGATGGAAGAATTGGTTGGAGAAAGATGCCAATGCGTGCCCAAGACACAATAGACCATTGGATATTCGACCCACAAGGTGGTATTCGTGGTGCTATGCAGTTAGCTCCACCAAGCTACAAACAAGTAGTTATACCAATGGAAAAATGTTTATTATTTAGAACACAATCACATAAAAATAATCCTGAAGGTCGTTCTATTTTAAGAAATGCTTATCGTTCTTGGTACTTCAAAAAAAGAATTGAAGAAATAGAAGGTATTGGTGTAGAAAGAGATTTAGCTGGTATTCCAATAGCTTATGTAGACCCAGCTATTATGGCTGCTGGTGCAACTGCTGACCAAGTTTCAATGTTAGAAGCTATTAAAAAATTAATTGTTAATGTTCGTAGAGATACACAAGAAGGAATTATTTTTCCTAGAGTTTATGATTCTTCAGGAAAACCATTATACGAATTTGGTCTTTTAAATTCTGGTGGAAGTAGACAGTTTGATACAACAGCTATTGTTACCAGATACGAACAAAGAATTGCTATGACAGTATTAGCAGATTTTATTTTATTAGGTCATGGTGGAACAGGTTCTTATTCATTAGCAGGAAATAAAACAAGATTATTTGCAGTAGCATTAGAAAGTTACTTAGACAATATAACAAATGTATTTAACGATTACGCTATTCCAAAATTATTTCAAATCAATGGTTTTGATACAACTAGATTACCAAAACTAAGACACAGTGATTTGGAAACACCATCACTACAAGAGTTGGCTCAATACATATCTACTCTTGCTGGTTCTGGTATGCAAATATTCCCTGACCAAAAACTTGAAGAATATTTAAGACAGATTGCTACATTGCCAAAAGTAGATACACCAGATTATTTGAAACCACAAGACCCAAATAATTCATCAGGTATTGCTGATATTGATTATCAAAAAATTGTTCAATTAGCACAACAACAAGAAACAGTAAATCAAGTAAGGGAACAGGCTCGTGAAGCAGTTAGACAAGAATTTAATCCTGAAGGCAATAAATCCGAAGGAAAATAGAAAACAAGTAATCGAAGATTTTGAAGAATATGAAAAAATCTACGAAGATACTATTCGTGAAGCTGAAAAATTATATAAAGAAGAAATAGCTAAATTATCTAAAAACTTTAACGAACAAAATGTTTTAGACGAAGAAATTTCTCAATTCGATAGCACTTTAATGTTAGCTTTAGGTGCATTTGTTTTTACTCAGGCTGCATCCTTGGCTTATTCAAAATTAGCGAGAGCTATACCTGATAATCCAGAATTGATAAACGGATTAGCTTCTAAGTTTGCACAAGAAAGAGGTGCAGTTTTAGTTGAAGGAATATCTAAACAAACACAATTAGCTTTAAGAGAAACAATCGGAAATGGATTAAGAACTGGTGCTAGTGTTTCAGAAATAGCAAGTAGAGTTAAAGATAATATAGGATTAGATACTAGAGGAGCTAGAGCAGTTGAAAATTTAAGAAACAGTTTATCTACAAAAGGAATATCACAAGCTAAGATAAATAAACAAGTATCTGATTATTCAGCTAAATTATTAAATCAAAGGGCACAGTTAATAGCACAAACAGAAGTACAAACTGCTATTGAAACTGCAAAATTAGAAGTGTGGAAATCTACAGGAACACCAACACCTGTTCAATGGATAACAGATGCTCAACCTTGTGTTAAATGTGCACCTTCGGCAAATGATATTGTTTTAGCTGGACAATACTTTCAAACATCAATGGGAGCGTATCAATCTCCACCAATTCACCCAAATTGCAGATGCCAATTACACCCTGTAGAATCTAGGACATGAACGAAATCATAAAGTTTGATAACGACCAACGATTAGTATTCGGTTGGGCAAATATTATAAAAGATGAAGATGGTGAAGTCTATGTTGATTCACAAGGAGATTTCATTGAAGATATTGGAGAATTAGAAAAAGCTGCATACGATTATGTTCTTCATTCCAGAAATGGTGCTGAAATGCACATTAATCAAAACGTTGCAAGAGTTGTAGAATCTTTTGTTGTTACTCCAGATAAATTAGAAGCTCTCGGTTTAGTATCAAAATCTGAAAACATACCTGCTGGTTGGTGGATAGGATTTAAAGTTGATAATGATGATGTTTGGGAAAAAGTAAAAAATGGTTCATATACAGGATTTTCTGTACACGGCAAAGGTCAAAGAGAAATTGTAGATATGACTATGTCTAAAGTTCACGGAGAAGGCGATATAGAACGTTCTTTAAAAGAACATAAGAAAAAAGGAAAACATTCTAAAAAGCACATGGATGAAATGCGAAGAAGAATTATGAGTGGTGATACTATGGCTTTAGCTCATTCAAGAGCTTCAAGAACTGTTGGTAAAGGTGCAGGTAAAGATAAAATCTCTACAGTTATGCGTGAGTTTTATGCTAAGAAACTTAAAAATGCACAAGGTAAAATTGTTACTGATAGGGGACAAGCAATGGCTATTGCTATATCAGAATCTAAAAAATTAAAGAAAGCACATAAAGCTGGTCATCCAAGATTAAAAGACCCAAAAGGTGGATTAACACAAGCAGGACGTGAACACTTTAAAAGAACTGAAGGTGCTAATTTAAAACCTGGTGTTAAAGGACCTGCTAATACACCAGAAAAGATGAGAAGAAAAGGTTCTTTCTTAACAAGATTTTTTACTAATCCTAGTGGTCCAATGGTTAAACCTAATGGGCAACCATCAAGACTTGCTTTATCAGCTAATGCTTGGGGTGAACCAGTTCCTAAGAATAGACAAGATGCTGCTAAATTAGCTGCAAAAGGTCGTAGATTATTAGAAAGATATCAAAATGTTAAAAAAGACATAACGCCAGGTGATGTTCATGTCGCAAATACTGAATGGGATTATAAGAAAAAGAAGAAAAAAAAAATATCCAAAGCCAAGCCAATTCCAACTAAACCAAAGCTCTGGCAATCAGTTCTAGCAGAAACTAAATCAAAATTTAACGTATATCCAAGTGCATACGCTAACGCATGGGCATCTAAAACCTACAAGGCTAGAGGCGGTACTTGGAAAATGTCTAAAAAATAATATATCAATAAACTACCCTTATTAAAAAACTTATACTAAAATACCCTTAACTTATTTAAGGAGAAAAATGGACGTTAATAAATTAATTGAATCCACGTTTGAATCACATGGAAAAACAATGATGATAGACAGCATTTCTGCTGATGGAAAACAATATATCAATGCTTTAATAAAACATTGCAACGAACAAAATATTGCAGTACCATTTGCACCAGCACATAGAATATGCAGAGAAAAATTTGGATTTAAAGGTACAGTAGATACCTTTAGAAGAAATATCCTATCGTTAATCGATAGCGGTAAAGAATTGTAAAGCAGGGCTGGTATGACACTTAAAGATAAAGAAATTGCAGATTTAATTGCTGAATCTGAATCAGAAAAAGTAAAAGATTTACAACAGACAATAAATCGTTTACATAAACAAGTAGATAAGCTAAAAAATAATCAAGATGAATTGGTAGATGCTATTTACAATGCAGTACAAGATTCAATAGCTGATATTGATATACCACCAGTTAAACCACCAAAATTAACAGTTGCTAAAAGTAAGAACGAAGAAGTAGCTGTCATTATGCTGGCTGACTGGCAAATGGGTAAAAAAACACCGACTTACAATTCGGAAATATGTCAGCAAAGAATTGCACAATATGCTAAAAAAGTTCAAGAGATAACAGCTATACATAGAAAATCACATAATATCAAAAAAGCTCATATTTGGATATTAGGAGATATTGTTGAAGGTATTGATATATTCCCTGGTCAAGCATGGGTAGTTGATTCTGGATTGTATAGACAGTTAATGAAAAATGGCTTAGAAACATTAACTAATTTTATTAGAGAAATGTTAGCCACTTTTGATGAAGTAAAAGTAACTTCTGTTATTGGTAACCATGGAAGAATTGGTAGATATGGAACTTTTCATCCTGAAGACAATGCAGATAGAATTTTGTATGAAACTACTAAATTAATGTTTTCTGGAGAGAAAAGATTAGAATGGGTCAATCCTGAAGCCTTTGAAGGTGATAGAGGTTGGTATGCCGTTGATACTATTGGTAAATATTCTTGTCTACTTGTTCACGGTGACCAATTCCGTGGTCAGTTAGGTATTCCATGGTATGGTGTCAAAAAGAAAGTTGTTGCTTGGAAAGCATTAGGTTCACAACCAGATATGCCATTTCCAAACTTTAAGGATTTAGCTTTTGGACATTGGCATCAACAATTAACTTGGACAGATGCTGGTATTACTATGAGATGTAGTCCTTCGCCAGAATCTAATAACTACTATGCTGCGGAAAACTTAGGTGCTTTAGGATTACCTGCTCAAAGAATGATGTTTGTTAATGCTAAAAAAGGTATCGTCACAGCAGATTATGAAAATGTTTGGTTAGACTGAAACTGAGAGCTTTTTTCATCTACCTATAGGGGAAAAGTTTTACAAAAAAACCAATTTTTTTTTATTTTTTTTTATGTTAAATATATTCTTATGGATATTGCATTATATAAAAGTATAGGAAAAAGAATACTTGCAGTTTTTATCGCACAAGCCCTTTCGGTTTTAGGTGCTGGTTCACTTGTAGGCATTGATGTTTTTGAATCATCTTTGTTGGCTGGAATTATGGGAATTGCACATGTAGTCGAAAGATTAGCTAGAAAATATATTGATGACGGTCAATTAACTTGGGAAGAAGTCAATCAAGTTTTTAATGCTATGCCAAATAAAGGAGAATAATGGCACACGATAGCAATGGAATGACACAAAAAGAAATGTTACTTCTTGTTTTAGAAGGTCAAGATAAAATAAATTCTAGAATAGATGAGTTACACGAAAAAGTAAATACAAAGATTTCAAGACAGGAATTTAGCGGTTGGTTTGTAGCCGTTTCAGCATTATTGGTAATTATTAATCAACTAATGTAGTGTTAAATAAAATTAACACATTCATTCGTTTATCGATTGTAGGTTTACTTATTTACCCTTTACCTATTGCTTTAGCTTATCACGTTCCAACACAAGCACCTAGTAACTTAACTCTTACTGTTG
>Ga0208644_1003627_pt1 | contig 11902 bp, 21 predicted proteins | sample VirMetDEL_Nov_18_FD_184517 | JGI IMG/M metagenome (GOLD analysis project Ga0208644, IMG submission 184517) | Aqueous microbial communities from the Delaware River and Bay under freshwater to marine salinity gradient to study organic matter... | ecosystem: Environmental > Aquatic > Marine >... | reverse complement strand
CTCAAGGTGATATTGGTCCTAAAGGTCAAAAAGGAGCCACGGGTGCTCAAGGCCCTCAAGGCGCTACGGGTCCAACAGGCCCCACGGGCCCTCAAGGCGCTAAAGGCGCTCAAGGTGCTCAAGGCCCCGCAGGTCCAACAGGCCCGACAGGTCCAACAGGCCCACAAGGCCCCGCGGGTCCGCAAGGAGCCAAGGGTCAAAAAGGAGCCACGGGAGTGGAGGGCCCATCAGGCCCAACAGGTCCAACGGGCCCTCAAGGCCCCGCAGGTCCTCAAGGAGCCAAGGGTCAAAAAGGAGCAACGGGTGCGCAGGGCGCTAAAGGTCAAAAGGGAGTCGCAAATGACACATGTTGTCCTCTTGACAATGGTTCTGAAATTGTTTGTGAATCCTGTGGTTTTGATACAAGTGTTCCTTCCGCAGCAGGAATGGGACTCACTCCTATTGGTTGGCTATCTTGGGATGTAGGTGGCATAATTTTTTATGTTCCTGCATGGTACGAAGCCTAAAGTTGGCAGTAAGTTAACGGGGGAGTGAAATACCTCCCCCACTAATTTTTTCATTCTTAATAAAAAAACAGGCGCTATATCAGCGCCTTTTTTTATTTTAGCAAACAAGAAACTTATAACTATATGAACACAAAGGTTATCATTGTAGATGACTTCTACCAAGACCCCGACTCGGTAAGAGAATTTGCGCTCTCTCAAGAGTTTAGCGTGACAGGTAATTTCCCCAACGCAAGAACGGAATCATTCGTTACCGAGAGCACGAAGGAAACCATACAAAATTTAGTGCAGCAGCACGGGGGCGAAATTAACTATTGGCCTGACGGATATAATGGGGCTTTTCAATACACCACACAATACGACAGGTCTTGGATTCATGCCGACTCAGGAACAACTTGGGCCGCTCTTGTTTATTTGACACCTGACGCTCCGTTATCTGCGGGCACGGGCTTATTCAAACATAAAGCCACAGGTCTTACGGAATGGCCCGAAGACAAAAAATTGCAAGACGCAGTAAATAACGACTCTCAAGATTACACCAAGTGGGAGATGACGGATAGAATGGCGAATGTCTATAATAGGCTCGTCATGTATCGCGGATATCAATTTCATCAGTCCTTAGATTATTTTGGAACCGATAAATTCAATGGGCGACTTTTCCAAACTTTCTTCTTTAGCACGGAATGGTAGTCGTTTTTCATGTCGGATACTATAAAGAGCCGTGGACTGCTACGGACATGGACCGCACAGGCTTGGGTGGCAGCGAAAAGTGCGTTGCCCTTATAGCAGACCAATTCGCTAAAGCGGGAAATGATGTATATGTTGTTGGTGATGTTCACCAAAACAATCAAGGCGACAATCCAAGATATTTAGCCTTCTCTTCGGTAGCGGAAGTTCCACAAGAGATTGACCTTTTAGTGGGCGTTAATTACATCCATTACCTCGTGGTATATCAAAACCACAAGGTAAAAAAGAACGCATTTTGGATGCACAATACTGAGTTCTATCCTTGGTATAGAGGTGTAGAATTAGACCCTAATGTGTACCACCTAAACTCCTATAAAATAGACCATGTTATCTGCCTGACGGGGTGGCATAAGGAAACGATTGCCAATAGATTTAATGTGGACCCTAAACGCATAGAGGTCATTGGAAACCCCGTTAATGTTGAAGCATTTGTGCCCTACAAGCATGAAGACAAAATAAAACACTCATTTATTTACACCTCTCATGCGGAGCGCGGATTGACAAATGTCATTGAAGAATGGCCTTCTATTTTGGAAACTTTGCCTGATGCCACCCTACACATTGCTACACCGATGTATGGGATGGATTACTTTAACGACTATTATCTACATAGAGTGCTACAATTACCCAATACCACATTCTACGGAAGCCTCGGCCAAAAGGAATTATATAACCTCATGGCCGCCTGTGAAATTTGGTATTACCCAAGCGACTACGAAGAAACTTTCTGCCTGACCGCAATAGAAATGTTGGGACACGGGGTTATCCCCGTGACGCGCATGAGAGCCTCTTTGCAGAATGTGTTAAAAGGAAAGAATATAAATACATGGATTGAAGCCATAAAAATTGCTGAAAAATGGAGAATGAAAGAAAAAATGTAATTCACATGGGGAGTTTTGACTCTATGGAGGATTTTTTGGCTTCGGGGACACCCGTTGCTCAATACGCCCCACAAACAAGCCTTGGGGCGTGGAAAAAATTAGCAGAAAAAGCAAAAAAAGAGAACCCTATGAATTTAAGACCCGATATAGCATATTGTATTGTGCTAAACCCCGACAAGGAAAAAGAAACACGAATTCGCGAGGAATATGCAAAACTCGGCATTGACACTCCGCTTGAAATTTTTAAGGCGGTCGATGGGAAAAACCCTCAAGTAAATTTCAACTATAATCTTTTTGAAGGGTGGAAGATTCGCTCTCAAAATGATTTTTGGAATCGTGAAATCACACAAGGGGAGGTGGGTTGTGCCCTTTCTCACTTGAGTATTTGGATGACTGCCTCGCAACAGGGCTTCGGTAGTGTGCTCATTTTAGAAGAGGACTTCAAGGTGTTGCGCCCTTGGCCTGATGCGGAATTCGCGTGGCCTGAGAATTGGGATTGGCAATATACCATGCTCTACTTGGGTCGAAATGCAGTTAAGCCCGACAAGCGCAAGTTGACCGACTACCTTGTTGAGCCTGACTACTCTTATACCACTCACGCATACTTGCTTACTGCCGCAGGGGTGCAGCGTCTTTTAGAGCAGAATTTCCAAAATTATATCTGCGCAGTAGACGAGTTTTTACCCGCGACTTATACTGACCACCCGCGTGGCGACATGGATTTCGTTTATCAGGACACTTTTTGTGCCTCGGTAATTGACCATGTTATTGGGCAGACGAGTAATTCGGAAAGTTCTACAACGGAAAACACCGATAGCGCAGAAAACTATAAGACCCCTTCAGCAACCCCTATTTCAAAAAGCGAGCGACTATACCCTGAGTTGTTTGATATCAGCGATTGGGAGGCGTGGAAAAAGCGATGGATTCACGAATCGGCCCGCACAAAAGAATGGGACCTCATCACGGATGAGCCTGTAACGGATGTATTTACTTTCCCAATTTTTACCAAGGAGTTCTGCGAAAAGATTATTCAGGAGGCCGAGCATTGTGCTCAATGGGAGCGTAAGCGCCACGAATTCTATCCTACCACCGATATGCTTCTTGAAAAGTTTGGGTTTGACGAAATCTACCACAAAGTTTTGGTAGAATATGTTTATCCCATGGCCAAGCACATGTGGCAAATCGAAGGTAGTATTTGGGACGACCTCGAGTCCGAAAACTTTATGATTAAGTATGATGCCAATGTACAGGGGCACCTTTCGCTTCACCACGACAACGGAAGTATCTCATGCGTATTGGCATTGAACGATGACTTCAAGGGTGGAGGAACCTACTTTTGGCGACAAAAGAAACTTCACAACGGAGCAGTTGGACATATCTCGGTTCACCCTTCGGTTATTACTCACCGACATGGTGGCCGCCCCGTAGAAGAAGGGCAGCGATTTATCATTGTATCATTTTGTAACAAGAGACGATAATGGAACACAACATCAACTTCGATATCGACAGGTCGCGCGATATGACCTCGTACTACTATTTTCAGCAGGGATTTACCCCTGAAGAAATAGATAAGATAAACCTTATGGCCGAGCGAATCGACCCTGTTGTCGCAGGGATTGCATCAGGGGCAGAAGGCGAAAGCCTAAGCCAAACGCGAAAGTCACTTATTCGTTGGTTGCCACAAAATGACGATTGGAAATGGGTATATGAGCGCCTTATGGGGCTTATTACCGAAGCCAACAATGAGTTATGGGGCTTTGACCTATATACCATTCCCGATGCTATTCAGCACACGATTTACCCCGCAAATGGCGGTCACTACGAATGGCACATGGATATTGGCCCCGATGAGTTGAGCGTGCGCAAAGTTTCGCTTACAATTCAAATGAGCGAGGACGATGAATACACAGGAGGCGAACTGCAATTCCTAAAAGGCCACAATCCTGAAAACGCCCCTCGCGGAAAAGGGTGTGTGGTTATATTCCCTTCGTATCTTTTACACAGGGTTACTCCCGTTGAGAAAGGAACAAGAAAATCTATGGTATTATGGGTTGGTGGAGAGCACTATCGTTAGTGGTAATTTTTATGGTTGTTAGCGCCTGCGGGGCGCAACAAACCCTCAAGGGCATAAGCACTCAGGGTCTAACCTATGAGGGCACAAATGTTTATTACAAAGGAGAGTTGGCCGCAGTATTAAAAGCAACTGAGATTGGCTACGATGACGGAAAGGTTGTCCGCGAGATGACCTACGAGATAGTCGATGAGAAATTCAACCCATACGGGCTTTCGATTCTAAAACTGCTCCATGATAAGCAGCCGAACTACGACATTGAGGTTGAGGTTAGCGCAATAAGAGTACACTCATCGCATTAGCGCTTTGAGGCCCAAGGGATGTGTTTGTCAAGCCAATCCTTGTCGGTACAAACTAAATCATCACGAAGAAGATATACTTCATAATAGTTTCGTTCGAGAAAGTCAATCATTTTATCCACGGGACAATGCTTATGTTCTACACGGATTCTAATGGGGCGCAATGGCCCGTCAAAGATGACACTTTGGAGAATTTCCCAATCATGACCTTCGGTATCAATCTTTAAGTAGTCCACGCGCTCCAAACCTCCCTTCTCAATAACCTGTTCGTAGGTGATGGTTTCTACTTCGATGGGTGAAGCATCTTTACGCTCATAAAAGGTTGACATACCCGCATAATCGTGGTCGGCATCAACCATGTCCTCGTTCATCAAGTACAAGTTTCTTTTGCCCGCTTTAGTGTCTACCGCATAGTTTAGGTAGGTTACATTTTGTCTTTTCGGTAGATTGTTTAGGTATTTGGCAACGGGCTCTACGATTACCCCCTTCCAATCTCCAAGGGCAAAGTCGTTTAATGTGTCGAAGTCACAACTGCCTATTTCTATAAATGTTTTCATTGGTAAACAACTTGTGCTTTGCGATTAGGCTTTTTTTGACGAAACTTCTTGGGGTCTATCATCTCATAACCGAACATCTCAAAATCCTTGGCGTACAATTCATTGATGATTCGGATTGAATTTTTATTCAGTTCTTCCTGCCAAAAACCGCGTTGACTAACATTACTGAAGGCCAAGTTCTCAGGCAACTTCTTATCGTTAAAAGTAATATCGTTGTAATCCTTGGCGAAATTTACATAGCGCTCATTGAGTTCTTCATAGCGCCACAGGTTAGTGACCTTTTGCTCGCCTTTCTCGTCTACAAGATAAGTCCATTGTGGAGTCCACATAATGTTTAACACGCGGAGAGCATAGGGGTCTTTGCCCTCTAAGTATGTACACACTTGATTGGGGTCGGTAGTGGGGTCGCCATTCCCGTCACGAAAATACTGATGTGCGCCCGACACAAATCGGTCGTAGGGATTCCGTACCACGGCAAAGTTGTAATAATTTTTGATTCGCTCGAAGTCAAAATGAGACTTGCACTCGACATAATTCAAATGACCATGTTCTCCGTCTCCCTCGGTGCGAAAAGTTTCATAAAGGCTTGAACTTCCCGTTTTAGGAATTCCGATTGCCCAAATCTTGTAATTGTGAAATACCATCTTGATTCTTTGTGTTTTTTAAAACCATTTTTCGACATCACGCTTAATGAACCCTACGCAGAGGCCATAGTTTAACCAAGAAAGAGCGAGGCTTGATGCCAAAAGGACTTTATCGTTGTCGGCATTGGTGTGATAATGATTATCAATATGTAGGGATGGAAACAAATAAAAAGTTCCCATGTGGCATACGACCATTAGAGATAAGTCCATAATAGTTTGATTTTTAGTTTATTAAAATTCACAAGCGTGAAACACTAAGTTACTATTTTACCACTTACCCAAGGGGCAAGAAGATTGCAAACTCATAGATTTTTGCGCAACAGGACACCCGCAACCGCGAGTAATCTCACCTGTGCTCACATGAGTTCCGTAGCGCGTAGGGCTACACTTCTTTCCATCTCGCAAAGAGCAGGTGTCGCAACGCTCAAGCCTTTGTCTTGAAATGTCTTTTATCCGAGGGTCAAGAACATGAAACTCGTCCTTCACATAATTTGCCCACCCTTCTAAAATTTCATTTATTCTTCCCATGGTTTTCAAAATAGTCTTCAGTAAAAATATAAATAGGAGTGGTGGGGCCAAGGTAGACAAACCAAACATTAAATTCGAGGTACTCTACCGCGCTTAAATAATCTACCTCCTTGGATTCATTATACACCTCCAACCACTTGCTAATCATCTTCTCCTTGCTATAGACTAATCGGTCTTCATCATCCCAATACCCGACAATACAATCGTCATATCCGTCTACCATGTAAGCCGCAGAATCCTGCGCATGAAGGTGAAATTTAGTCGCGCTCCTCATCGTCTTTCTTTGCTATCCAACTAATTATTATGATAAAAAATGTAAATAGGCACATGGCCATAAAAGACTCTGCGGGAAACCCCTGCTCACTAATCCAACTTCCCATCTTCGATAAGCATTGAGCCCGACTTTACTCCTGTTGGCTCAGGCTTCCATAAGTTAATAGCAATAGCAGAGCGCAAGCCGCGCGTTACAGGTGCTACTCTATGATAGTGTTGGCCCGCAGGGAAAACAATCAAGCGATTAAACTTTGGTTTAATTCGTTCGGGCTCGCTATCAAGGCCGTCAACAAAGACCTCTAAGTAGCCCCCGTCAATATCCATAGGCACAGGATAAAACACGCTACCTATCAATGGGCTAATGATTTCACCGCCTTTTGGTCCCCCTGTGGCGTGCCAATGCTCCTCGTCCTTATCCATGTGCATATTAAGGTTGTCGTTTGATTGTCCCTCGCCAAATTGGCCTGTCCAATACTCGAAACCCTCAACTTCAACGGCTGCGCTTGGGCTATTCGGGCCCCAAATCTCGTAGATGAGACGCTTTTTGATGGTGTTCATCGGGGAATTCCACCACCCATCATACCAAAAGTATTGGCCGTTTTTAGCAAAAAATGTCTTGTCATTCGCGATATCTTTTAAAAGATTCTCGTCTTGGATAAAGTCGTCAATAATAATCATCAATTTATTTTTTAATTCACGCTAAGGTCGCCATTTTTTCTTTCGAAATAACGAACCCACATTTTTCCGCACCATGCTTTTCGCTGAGGTTCAAATTTGTAGATTTTTTTGAGGCGCGCGTTGGCAATTCTCATAAATTGTTCGCGCTCCATATCAGTCCAAAAAGATTTTGAGTGTTTGTCCGCCATCTTGAATACTCATAGTTAAGGATGAAAAGTCTCCAAGTTCTTTGTGGGCAGTAAGGACTCGTCCGAAAGGAAGATATTCCGTTGCGCCCGCATGATTGATAATCTCAAGTCGGCTAATCTTTCCGATTTCCAACTTGCTCGTTCCCGTCTCTATTTTCATGGTCTTTTTGTTTTGAGTAAACAACTGCTGCAATGGCAACGGCCCAACTTATTACAAAGGCCCCATACACATACACCGCTATCCACTCCATTTCACATTGCTTTCACCACTTAATGTAACGAATAGCGAAGACAACTGCATCATCGTGTGCAGATAAACTATCATACCACTCGGTTGTACACTCGTCCAAGGCAACGGGGCAGTTCAGGTCGGGCTTGCCGTCCTCAAACTGAGGGTAAGTTAGTTGCGTAGTAATGTCTACAACGCAACCGACACTTGGTAATTCGATAAGGTTGGTCATTGTTTTCATTTTAGAATTTTGAATAACACTACTAATATAAAATTATTTTCTAAAATAACAATCCCCCTAATATGCTGATTAAAAAAAAGTTACGATGTTAAGTTTTTGCAATTTTTGTTGCCTGATATAAATTTTCCCCTATCTTATGGTCCCATAAAACAATATCTATTGCCATGAAACTGATTGGGATGCACAGGAATAGTCATATTCTCGAATTTGACAAGGCCGAAGAAAAACTTGTACTTATGTCGGACCTGCATTGGGACAACCCTAAATGCGACCGAAGAACTCTCAAAAAACACTTAGACAAAGCAAAGGAAATTGGCGCAAAAGTTATCCTTAACGGGGACACCTTTTGCCTTATGCAAGGAAAGTATGACCCCCGAAGAAACAAGGCGGATATTCGGCCCGAACACAATAAACCCAACTACATTGATGCAGTAATTGTTGATGCAGTAGAATGGTTTGGGCCCTATAAAGATGTTATCATATTTGCAGGATACGGGAATCATGAAACATCAATTATTAAAAACCTCGAAACTGACCCACTTCAGCGATTTGCTGATATGTTCAACTTCGTACACAAGCCCGACATTCCATTTCAAGTTGGCGGATACGGAGGATGGATAACCCTGCAAATGACGCTACACAAAACCTCCAAGATGTCGGCACGACTTTTTTACTTTCATGGTAGCGGCGGGGGAGGCCCCGTGACTCGTGGGACCATCCAACACCAAAGGCAAATGGCTGATACGGATGGGGCGGACCTGATATGGATGGGCCATGTCCACGAACTCTATACAATGTATCAAAGCAAAAAAGCCCTACATGACCGCAGAATGGTGCCCATTATCAAAGAAGTCCTACATATCCGTACCTCAACTTATAAAGAGGAACACGGGGACGGCTTCATGGGGTGGCATATTGAGCGAGGCGCACCACCTAAGCCTATCGGCTCGGTGCTACTTGAACTAAAAGCAGTACGCAGGTTCCATAGCCAACTATCTCAGGACTCTTCCGATAGCGTGGCATACATAGATATCAATCCTGTTATTTGGACGGATAAGACTTGTTAATGTAGTAAACAAAGACTTTTTCCATTATTTCTTGCGCTTCTTGAGTTTAGACTTTAGTTTCTTGACTTTTGAAGACAACTCCATTTTTACGAGTTCCATGCGGCCTTTCTCTTGGCGTAATTGAGTTCTTAGGTCGCCATTCTTTTCTAATACACGCTCCATTTCGGGCTCATATCTCCGATGAGCGAGCCAAAACCCAAAGCGGAATCCCATGGCCGCAGTCAGCAAGGTGACGGCCAATAACATATAAACCTCATTCATTTTTACTTGCTTAGGTCTATAGAGGCAAGAAAACTATTTGCTAACTCTACATACTTTGCCTTATTGCACTTAGGGCACTTGATGCCTTTTATAAGGCGGTACAACTGCGCGCTCGTTCTGCGAACCTCGTCCTTCTCAGCGGCAGAAGAGTGTGAGCCTAAATTGCAATACATTTTAGCGTCAAGTTCTAATAAGCGGTCCTTAATAACGCGCGGGTCGCGAAATTGTACAAACGCTTTTTTTGCCTCTTTTAGTATTTCGTTAGTTTCCATACACTTATGTTTGCACTAATGTAAGAAAATTATTTTACAAAATAAAGATGCTAAATTTCTTGACGGGAAGGCAGCCTAAAAGTTACATTTTGTACCCCCGCAAGGATTCGAACCTCGATTCTTTGGACCAAAACCAAATGTCCTGCCAATTAGACGACAGGGGTAAATATCAGCGATTGAGCAATCGAAGTAAATATACTAATCCCTTTATTAACAGGAACAAAGGGAAGGTCACAATTACAAATATCATTGCCAATGCCTTCTGCATAGCAAATATGTGTTTGACAAACATGGCCTTGAGGCCCGATACAGGTTTAGCGTTGTTTTCCATTGTTCTTTTTCATTTGATAGAGTAAATAACCATTCCAACCCACGATTAAAATAAAGGCTATTACATAGTCCCAATTCATTTCTTTTTTCTTTTAGTCGGGGTGACAAGACTCGAACTTGCGACCCTCTGCTCCCAAAGCAGATGCGCTACCACCTGCGCCACACCCCGTTATCGTCTTACATCGTAGTCGGAATATCCAAGATTCGTATGACACCGAGGATTCTTACACACTAACTCGTTGCTGCCAAAATCCAACACCTTCGGCTCAAGGCAAGTTCCGCAGCGAATCAAGTCTTTCTTGTAATCCGCAGAAGCAGGGTGCTGCTTGTAATGTGCAAAGAATGAGTCGGTATCATGTCGAGATGAATTTTTTTCGTCTTTTTGCTTTCGCTCATGTTTGAACCATATAGTCAAGTCCCGATTCAGCCAAACGAAACACACGCCAAGTTGCTCAGGGCCGTCCCACATCACCTCAATAGTCGGTATTAGGTAAAATCCGTTCTCGATGGCGTATAGGCTAACTCTCATATTTAAAAAATTCTTTTATTTCCTTCGGTGGGTTGTAAAGATAACCCTCTTCTTGATATTTCAGCAAGTTCTTGGTAAATGGGTAGCGTAGTTCCCGCTTGTATAGACCAAAGTCGTCTTTGGGCCATTGATACAGGTTTTTGCTCCCATCCTTCGCAAACACATTCGCTATCTCGTAGGCATCAATATAGATGTCCTCAGTATCGCTATTGATACCCCCGCAGTTCATGAAGACCCCTTCGCTCGTCTGCTGCAAATTGATATCTATGTAAACACGATAGACAAATCCGAGTTTCTTAATCTTGTACATGATATTGTACGCATCTATGGACTTTGGACCAACTAAGACCATATCGATATCCCACGAAACCCAATCTTCAAGCAGTCCGCCACAAACATATAGTTCGTAGTCCTGAATGTTATACTGATTCGCCTTGTGCATAGCCCATATCTCCCGCACAATGGCTTTAAACAACGGATGCTTGTGTCCACCTATTGCGAACCACATAGCGCCATCAAACGGGCCGTATTTTAAGTGGCCATCCCAAAACTCGGTTCTATAATGGTCGCGTATATTCATTTCTCTTTGGTGTTAAATTCCATCATTAGTGCGCCATATTACACTTTGTGATGCTTTTATTCATCAATTCGGATATTTTCCGTGTTAAGGTGCATTATTTTACACTTTGTGGGTCATTTACTTTACACTTTGAGCCGTATCGCCTTTGCGTTTGGGCTTGATGGGTTCTTGAATTAGTGAGATGGTTAAATATATAAAAAAGGGAGCCCCCTAAAAAGAGACTCCCCCCTGCCCCCGCGTTCGGGTTTCCCCGTTAGATAAACATTAGACGAGCGGTAATGACCTCGGTGTAATTACAATCGTCACAACATGGCCCATCTTTTTCAAGGTCCTTTAAGGGAGCGGGATTATTTCCCCAACCCTCGGACTCTTCGCCACAAATACTGCATTTGAATTTTTCTTGTGTCATTTCTCTTTGGTGTTAAAGGTCTTCTCAATTCTTCAATAAAGCCATCGCATTGTCAAGCCTCTTTCTTCGCTCTTCGCTTAGAAACTTCCGCGCTTCCCTTTTCAGTTTATCCCATTTCTTTGGGTCCCACTCGCCTGAATCAGTTATAACCGCGTCAGCAAAAACTAAATTGTTATCGGCTACCGCAATCATCAGGTCAAGCATTTCAATCGCGTTTTCGTATTCGAAAATCTCCTTCTTAATCATTGTTTTTTGGTTTTGATTACATTCAAATATACAATAATTATTTTAGAAAACAACTTTTTCAGTATAAAATCTAATAGCGAAATACAACATTGGCAGCATAGCACGGAACTCAACGCCCCCATAAACAGGCTTAAATGCGATTAGAGCGACTGCAATATGTTTTTGGTACGCGAGGTCCACATCAACCTTAAAGCGTCCTAATTTGTAAGTTTTCATAGTATGCAAAATTACTGAAACAATTCCGTTCTCCCCCCTCCGCTCGGGTCGGGTTCCTCCCCTCGCTACGCGGGTGCGTTTTCCTCTCCTCTCGTTCCCCCTTTCGGGTCACTCGGCACCTCGTATCACTCACCCCCCAATCGTTCCTCAGGG
>Ga0208644_1003625_pt1 | contig 11903 bp, 18 predicted proteins | sample VirMetDEL_Nov_18_FD_184517 | JGI IMG/M metagenome (GOLD analysis project Ga0208644, IMG submission 184517) | Aqueous microbial communities from the Delaware River and Bay under freshwater to marine salinity gradient to study organic matter... | ecosystem: Environmental > Aquatic > Marine >... | reverse complement strand
CTGTAAAATAATATTCTTCATAATGGTTTCATAGCCTCTACTACCGCTGAATGAAATGCACGAACATCACCAGGCGTGTCGATGTTATTGAAAGCTGGTTGAATGCTTTGTTGGTATTTCATTTCTTTGACATTATAATAACCTATTTCTTTCATCGTGTCAATAAGTTCTTTTTTAGACCAAATGTGTTTGTGCTCACCATTCTGCCACATAATACCTTCTGCACACTGATCTTGAATACGCATCCACTCAGTTCCCTTAGGAGCAAACTTATGTTTGACCACATAGAACTGATAGTAGTGTTGAACCCATGGATGACTATCGAGATCGTCTTCTTGACGTAACCATTCAACAAACTCCATAGGGGGCCAGATTGTTCGAATAACTCCACCAGGTTTCATCACACGTAACATCTCTTTAAGAAAGTTGATACCCTCATCCTTTGTCAGATGTTCAATAAAGTGTTCATTATACACTCCATTATAGGTTTCGTCAAGAACTCCCTTCATAGGTAAGTTACGCATATCATATACCATGACACCAGGCATTGGTACGTCACGTACTGCATCCCAGTTCAATCCACGTTGCTTTGACCCTGCAATCTCAAGAAATCTCATCTCATATCCTTAATGTTTACTAGCTTTGCTAGTTCTTCAATATTCTCACCTTCCATGGGTAGAACTGTCTTATGAAAGAAATGAATGAAATAAGCTTCGTGTAGCTTTTCATTCGGAACAGCGTTATATAAACCGTTCCACTTCCAATCCAAATGCTTCAATCGCATCTTTTCTTCACGTACCCATGTATTAAGAAGTGTTTGATCTGTTGACCATTTCCATGGACCAAGACCATCAATGAATGGTTTAAATCGTGGTCTGCGTAAGAACTGTGCAGGTGTCTCACCATTCAAATATTTGCCCATGGACTTATTCATGAGCATCATACCCATATTAAAGAACTCAGCACCATACTTGTTCCACTTCCAATCAACGTTCTTGATTGTGCCATATTGCATACGAGAATAGTTTGTGATTTTTTGTAGATACTTTTGACCCAATGGCATTTCTCTTTCGATAACACCTGCAAAGTCGTAGTTGTCATCAATCTGATCAAAGATATTTGGAGCATCTTCACGAATGTAGATATCCCCATCAATCAATGCAATCTTGTCATATGATCGAAAATAGGCAAACGCATTTTCTTTTTCATAGATAGGTAAGAACCCACCATACTTCATATAAGATTCATTGGATCGATTTGTACTGAAAGGATCAGGTCTGATCATAAGAATAGGTTGTCGTTGACAAATGTAGTCTGCACCTATTCTATCTGCATATGCTTTTACTGATGCTGTGCAAAAGTCATATAGATTTTTACGCTTGCCTGTGTAGACTTGGTATATCAAAGTTTTCATAATCTGGACCTATAAATTTTCTATTTACGTTTTTGTGATCTATTGTATTTAGACCGTCAAAATTAATCTGTTCAACGTAATAATAATCGTTCATTTTCACTTGTCGATTCCAGTTCATCACAACAGACAAATGACCATCACTGTTTTGTGTTATTGGTTTGGATACCGCTTGTGCAACAAGTCTCTCTGCAATAGGTGGCGTGATGTAGTATGCAACACCAGGAGTAATAAACTTACCCTTTCTGCCATAATCCCTATTCATAAATGCCAGAAACTTGTATCCCTCATCCTTCATGTCAGGCAAAGGTTTCAATAACTTAGCGTCATGCTCAACAACAATAAGTGGACCTTTGACGATACACTCACACCACAACTCAAAGTGACTATACCAAACGGCTTTTTCTGTAGAAGTAAACTCTCTTTTCTTGCCTGTGGTTTTTGTTTTGAAGTCAAGTTTATTTTTATAAACCAAGTCTTTTGGTGTAACAGCTTCAAACTGTGTTACATTATAACCTTTCCATGTTGGCATCACTTCTCTGACATACATCTTAGATATAGGATGTGATGTCATCGATATCATTCTAATATTATATGTCAAGAGTTCAATATATCTACCAGTTTAACAGATGAGTTTTCCAAATAATCTTTTACGGAGTCTTGGATTTTACCAAGTTCTTGAAACTGTTCGCTTCTACTATAAATCCTACGTAACATAGCAGATGCTCTTTTTGCATTAAGTAAATATAAACCAGGAGAAATGATAACAACCGCCGCTGGAATACGCTCATACTCTGGGATTTTAACAATGTCTCTGTTAAGAGCAGGACCAGGAAAAGATACTAGCACTGGATCGAGTTGTGAAAAGGCTCTAATTCTCATTAGGATTCCAATAAAGGTATACCATTGACGTATTTCTAAAACTGATAACACATCAGAATCTACATTCACAAACGGAACTTCTTCTCTCTGTATTTCTTCTAAAGTTAAATACTTTCGTGGAAAAATGTTAGTGTAACCAAAACTTTCAAAGTTATCAATCGTAACATCACGTGCTTCCATATCATCAAAGTTTTCCCAGTCATACATGACAAAGATATTTGTGAGTTTGCTTAAGTGTTTTATGTCAGCGGTCATCTGTAATCGTCCAAGTTGAATTTTGTACCATACATCTTATAGTTTTCACGCCCATGGTTAGTATACACTAAAACCTCAGGGTCATCAACTAAAAAGTCACAGTCTTTACAGAAATCTGGGTAGTCTCCCATTTCATGCTGCTTTCTTAGTTTATTATATTTATCACCGTACCATATTTCGTTTAGAGTATTTATACTACCATGACCCAAAACTGCCTCATCATCTCTACCTAAAACTTGACAACATGGATGCACTGCGCCTGTGGCACCACCGATACCACCTGCACGGATTACAATATCTGGACTGAATGGACGACCACAAGTTTTCTTTGCACCTTCTCTCTCATAGTCGGGGTCATAGACACCACTCCAGTTATGCATTTTCCAAATCTCAGTAGAGACATTGGCTGACTTCACGATCTTGCAATACTGTTCAACTTCATAATCAATATTATCATTATCCAATATTAAGTGATAGGTTGCAACCACACAGTCTGATTTACTACGAACAACATAACGCTTCATCTCATGTAGATTAGAGATAACTCTATAGAAGTTTTCGCTATTCATCCATTTTTTATATGTGTCGTAATCATATCCAATGATAGAGAACCTAAAGAAGTCAAGCCCTGCGTCCACACATTCTTGCATAAAGTTACCGTTCATGCGATAACCATTCGAGAATATTACTGCTTGTGCACCATACTTCTTGACGACAGAAATATACTCAGGCAAGTCTAAAGAAATCGTTGCTTCGCCAGACCCATCAAGATTTACGACATTCAACCCTGCCTCTGCACATTCTGCGACATATCTCTCGAACTCTGGAAGCGGCATCTTACGCATCCAGTCTTTACCACGTGCGCCTGTCGTTCCATCAGGGTGTGTTTGTGGACACATCTGACATGTATAGTTACATCCACCTTGTATTTCGATTACTGCTCTATCAATATGCATTTAAAATCCATTCACAAATCTAAAGAAAACTTTCTTGTAGTTCTCTACTTTTTCTGTTGCTGCCTCGATTGTATATTCTAGTTTTTTGAGGTCTCTATCTATATAGAAGCCATTCTCTGTTACTATAGCGGCAGGGGTATGCCACGTAGATATAGACGATGTGCCTATGACTATGTGTGGTTTGAATAAGTTTTTACTTATATAATGCCACATGCCCTCGTATGATATACAACACTCGCAGGTTCTAATATGATATAGTGCTTCGCTTATTTGAGTTCTGTAGTCTATCTCTACGACATAATATCCAAAGTCTCTGAGCCTATCTAAAAGTCTGTCCCATTCCCAATCAAGCAATAGCATTTTGTCGTTTGACAGTTGTTGCGCCATATTGAATGTTGGTCTCCAAATGACAAGCTTACCATATTGAGGTGTGGTATCTATTGTAGGGTCCAGCGCCCAATATCGATATAACTCTGAGTCCTTTCTTCGAGTAATACCTTGATAGAACTGTTTATATAATGCGTAGTCGTCACTGTTAAAAACATATTCAACATCTACTATATCTTTCCACATATAACGATTGCGAATGTATTCGACTCTTTTAAATACACTCTCAGGATCTTCATAGTGATGAACATAGTCTTTGTCATGAAAGAAATGCAGTTGAAACTTTGTGGGTTTCTGATTTGCGAATGCTCTCATATACGCAATGTTGAGACCATACATACTGTCACCGATCCCAACTGTGGTTTTCCATCTTATAGTATCTAAACCGTGATTGTCACGCCAGTTCTTTATCCAATGTTCCCATAGGTTGCTCATAATAAGTGACAATCTCTTTTGCTAGTTTTATAGCTTCATCAAAGTTTTTACGGAACCTGTTATTCTTGTGACCGTTTTCAATAAAATGCTTTAGATTATCTATAGTTCCATCATAGCTAGGTAAGTCAAATGTTTTGCGATAGCTTACCAAATATTCCCATTGATAACGTTTGTTTAGTGCTTCTTCAAGTGTCATAGTTACCTTCCATTTTAAATAAACACATAATACCAGGTGATTTCATCACACATTTTTTTACACTACTGTACTTGGTGTTCGTGTAAAAATAATATATTGGATCATACTTAACATCCCAAAGTCCATGTCTAAGTTTAGTTGCGATCCTCACATCAGGTTTTTCAATATTATCCGCAAGAATATATTTCGGTTTTATCTTCATACAAGATTGAAAATCTTTATATGGCGCTGGTCCATCGTGTTGACCATCTACAAATATAAGATCGATATCCGTATGACGATTTTCGTTTCCCCAAATAGCTTCTCTATAGAATGTGTGTTGCGGATAGTATTTTTTGATTTGTCTTGCGTTACGTTCTGACACATCACTTGGATCATAACTCACTAAGGACTCTAGGTTCTTGAATACATTCATCATAACTAATGATGCATGCCCTGCAAACATACCAATCTCAATAACTTTTTTGGGATTTATGATATCCTGTATCTCAATCCATGGTGTTACCATTTCTGGATTTGAAATATCTGTCCCACCCCAACTATCCTTTGGATACTGTAAATAACTATCATCAATGTTTAAAATATTCTTCGCCATATCTCTCAATCATTCTTCGGTCAACTCTAAAATCCACATTAGTAGCTATTATAGTTTTTCGCAGATTACTTTTTATGGTAGGTGATCTATGCACTAAAAAGGTAGGAAAGAAAATAACGTCACCTTCCTCTACATCAAACTGACCATAGTTTAAGAACTCAGTTACTTCAGACATTTCTGGAAGTTCAAGATAATACACACAAGCCCAATGACCACTGTGCTGATGCCATCCAAAATCAGAACTTTGTAAATATTGTTGAAACCAGTATGTTGAATGTTTATCATATCGTAATCCATACATTTCACTCAACTCTGAAACATATGGATATAACACTTGATTCACTAACTTATCATAAGTTCTTGGAGCCTTTGGTATATTGAAGTCGTAATAATACCCTTTCTCGTTAAGTTGGATATTATTATCGTCTATCATCTTTTGAATAGACTCAAGTAGTCTTGGTTTATAATAATCGTGATCTTCTACTTTAAATATATGTACGTGATCAGGTAGACTACCCTTGGAGTTGCTGATTGTCGAGTTCGTCATAATCATACTCATCATCATACATCACTTCATTTAAGACTTGTTTGGTGTCGCCACCAAGAACTTCACGAATACGAATGTCCTTATCCAAAGATTGATATTTGTGCTTACCACGTTTTTTGTTGCGGGGATCGTGTCTAGAATATTTTGCCATGTGCCTTTCCTAATAACCTAGCATTTCTTTTGTCATAATGTAATCTCTTACAAAATCGGATCGAACAATATCTTCCCATCCGAAGTTGATGATCGTGAAGTTTTTAAGTTGCTCTACGATCTGTAAGAACTTTATGATACCGTTTTTTTCGTCATCATATTTAAAATCACTTTGCTTGTAATCTCCACAGAATATAATCTTGCTATGTCTCCCAACACGTGTGATAACAGAATCCAACTCATGGAAGTTTAGATTCTGCATTTCATCAACTACAATGATAGCGTTATCAAATGTAGCACCACGAATGTATGAGGTAGATTCGAACTGGATTTGACCAGCAGTAACCATCTTGTTATATGAGTTTTTATCACCAAATAACTCGTTACAGATTGCTCTATAAGGTGCAGTGAAAGCGGCTTCTTTTTCTTCCTTTGCACCAGGTAAGAATCCCATTTCTCGTGTAGGAACCATTGATCGAACAATGATCAGTTTTTCATACTCCGCAGCTGCCAATACATCTTCAAGTGCCAAGTATAATGCCATGAATGTCTTACCTGTACCTGCCGTTCCTGTTAGTACAAGATTACTGCTTTCATCCCAAGCAGTGTAAGCATCTTCCTGATTTTTAGTAAGCGGATCGTATTGCAGTAAATCATCAATCTTTACGTGCATAGTGTTATTCAGAGTTTTAGTTCTCTTAGTCATTGATTGTGTTGCTCTTTGAAGATCCTGATTTCACTCTACTCAATACTTCTTTCCATCCATTATCAGTCTTACTGAGAGTGGAGCCGTGTTGTGATACAAACTTTGCGGTTGTTAGTTTTTGCTTCCATTCGCCTTCGCTTAGAAGCTGTTCTCTTTCTGATAGTGAAAGAATCATATCTTTCTCTTCACCTGTCTCATTATGAATCATTGTGTACGTAGGCATTATTATAACCTTTTTTAGTGGGGTTGACAAGAGCCAACCCCGATTTTTCCTTTATGCTGTTGCCAACTTTGATTTTAGAAATTCGTGTTTTCGTTTGAGTTTAGATACTAGGTCCATGTTGCCCCTCTTTTTTATTTTTGTTATATATTCTTCTAACTCTGATAGGTCTTTTCTAAGTCTTTCAAGTTGGATTTGCGACATAAGTTCTCCTTGTTGAAGTTAACGTAAGATTAAGTCTGGAAATGCCTCCTGTACTAGTTTCTTTGTGATACCCTTGATAGGCATTTTCTTATTGATCATGCCCACAAGAAGTTCTGCGTCTTTTGGATGTACTGTCTCCAAAATATCTAAGAAAATCTTTTCACGTTTTACGGCTGGCATCTTTGCACCAGGCCCATTAGGAATAAAGTATGCAAACTTTTTGTTGTGTTGTGATAGATTAGATGGATGTGATCTATCTTCTGCTGGTTCGTATGGTGGCTTACCATCTGGCAAGTTCCATTGCACTGCATCATCAAACGTACCTCTCAGTACGTCCTTCATCGCCCAGTTGTTACTATGATTTTTAAGTAAAGTTATTTTCTCTGCACGTGTCTTAGCGGCGGCAGCTTTTTCTAAAATCTCAAATACATAATATGTTGTTTTATTAACCATATCTCAAATAAAATCCTCTACATCTTCTATCAGCATTCTACAACGCTTCTCAACTAAGAATGGAAACACTTTGCTTCTATTGCTCCATCTATCCTGTTCTTCAAAGGTATTTAGTATTTCTGATTTTACGGATTCGGGTGCTTCTGATAAATCTATAAGTTTTTTGTTGCGACAATAGTTCCTATAGACTGCCTCACCCAAGGCGTTCAAATCCTCTGTAAGTTTTTCGATAGCAGTTTGACGTAATGGTGTCTGCCTAATACCATCAACAAAACTATTGTCAGGTGATAAAACATTAGGCACACCATCAGATTGATCGCCTTTTAAGATCAACTCAAGTAGTTGTCTACGTGGGTTCTTCTCAACAATCAACTGTTTTTTCATGGGTGAATATTGACTTACATTGTCATACTTTTGAAGTTGAACAAAGTCTTTATCAGACGATACAATCATCACAGGTTCGTTTTTACCAAACTCTTGTGTGTATTCTACAAGATTTGCAATGATATCATCCGCTTCACAGTTCTCAATCAATAATGTTTTATATGGAAAGTTCTCTGATAGTTCTTCGAACACCAAATAGATTATCCGAAAGACCTCTCCCCAATCAACATCTGATTTTTGTCTACTCTTTGCTCGTTGTGCCTTATAGTTTGGAAAAACATCTTTTCTCCAGTTCTTACGACCATCTCCACAGACAACAATCTCACCATAAGATTCTTTAAACTTATTTCGATACTGTCTAATATTATTCAATATCAAGTGTCTAAACAAATCCTCATTCAAATCATTTTTATTTTGAATGACGCTTACAATCGCTATTGCATTATAATCTAATAATATCATTTATACATTATTCCTGATCTCCAGAGTTCACGTTCACCATTGTAACTAGTTCTTGCATGTAAGCTATGAACTTGATCACTTAGCACTAAGTCATATAAATCCCATTTGTGATAGTACACATACTTCTCACTAAGAACATATTGCCTTAGTTTTAACATAACATCATCACTTTGATTGACAATACCTTTTACAACAGGATATGGAAAATAAAACCCTAGTTTATTATTTACTGGGTGTTTTGTAACAATAGGTTGATATTCTACTTGTTTGATTTTAGGATCAGTACCATCTGCATCAACAAAATGATTTGCTTCTATTCGATTATTAAAGACATGACGCACATGAGAGTTTTTCCAATCCTCATCAGTCGAGTTTTTATGAATATTATCGATAACATAGTGCGCAGTTTGATTTGACCAAAACTCTTTTTGATCATCAGTCAAATCTTGATAAGCACTCTGCGCATCTGTAAATCCAGTATCACCACCAATGCAGTTGTTTTTATTCATATACATAGCTATTATTTGATCGCCTTTTGGACGCATCATCATTGCATTATGCCACCCAAGGCTCCCATCTACACGACCATGAAACATTCCTTTAGAATGAACTCTGCATATTTCTCTATAACCCTCTACAACAGACTTTACCTGTTCAGGTTGTTTAGCTATCATTCCTATGTTTCTATATAAACTTACTAAATGCTCAGGATGTACTGGACTTGTATTCTTTATAACGACAAATCTACCGTCACCAACTTTTTCCTTAATAAAGTTAGCGTGATGAGGACTGTTATAATCGATATCAGATATTTCATATCCAAAACTGATTCTTCGAACTTTCATAATATTATCCTTATTATACTCACCCACCTCAAAAGGTATTATATTAATTATATACTATTTTTATGATTCGTCAACTACTTTTTTTCTCCATCAATGCTACTGCTGCATCGTAATCTTCCTGAGACACAACACCTTCACGTAATAGCTTTTGTCTGTTAACCATATGCTTACCTTGGATTTCTTCTTTTGATCCGCCAAAGTATGCTACGCAATGTCCTTCTTCGATCATAATATCCGTTACACGCTCCCGCTTACCTTCGTAACGTTCTACCCAAAAGTCGCCTAAGATACGTCCGAACTTACCTTTCATATCTTCACCATCTTTGTTTTCTGTTGTGATTAGTTTACCGCCATTTTCTAACAGTTCTTTTAGTCTGTTCTTGGCTGCTGTGCCAAATACCTTTTCTACTTTGTCGCTTGTGCGTGACTCTGGTGTGTCAATGCCCATGATACGTACACGCTCATCTTTCAACCATACGCCAAACCCTAGATCGATATCTACGTCTACAGTGTCACCGTCTACGCATTTAAGTAGAACTACGTCATATTCGTTTGTGTTCATTTCTACTTTCCTATTATATGTTTTCGATGTATCTTACCACCGATAAAAGCATTATAATATTCATCAGGCTTCAAGAGTACATCTCTCTCTAACTGATATTTCATTTCATAGTAAGAACATTCTCCCTTTGTTTTACATAGTTTTAATATTTCACGCTTGAAGTTGTCAGGACCTTTCTTTTCTACTAATAGCTTTACTTCGGTACTACTTCCATAGTATTTACGCCAATCGCTCTCAGACCTGCTCTTAACCGCTCTCTTGCGTGTTTTAGTGACAGGAAGCTTCTTAGGTTTCCAAAAGAACTTCTTGCCAATATACTTCATTCCTGTATCAAGTTCTGTGATCTCATAGACAAAACCCTGATACTCTTCAGGCGTCTCATCAAACTCTTTATCATTATATGTCCACATAAAAAATAGCCCCTTTCAGGGCTATTTATATTAGTCGTCTAATACTTCGTATTCTAAGGGCGATCCGCACATTGAACAGTATTGCGGTATCTCTTCGCTATCAACTACAAGTACCTGAGTTTCCGCTTCACAAGCTTCACACTCTGCCCAATATTCCTCTTCCATGTATGCTCCTTAAAATGTTATTTCGCAGGCTCCACCTTGACATGCGATTGCGCCCATTGTATCTATGTCAGTAAATCGCTTTTCATCTAGTTCTGAGGTAAAGTCCACTGATTGAATGTTTTGTTGTATCTTCTCCCACTTATGTAGCAAAAACACATCTTTGAGACAATATTCAGTTTCTTTTGTGTCACCCATGAAGTAGTTGTCTGCAAACTTCTGGAAACGACGAATCCACTCAGCACGGATATCAGATACTTCACCTTGGAACTCAGGTGGAGTCTGTGCAATCTGTGTAGCTTCCCATAGATCACGGAACCCTTGCTTACGAGTATCAACGATTAGACCTGATGCAAACAATGCGCCTTTACCATATTGTGCGACGATTTGTTCTTCGGTCTTCACTTCGGTCATTGGTGCTTGAGCAAAGTCTTTATCACCAGACCCAGCCAAGAAACTAATACCAGCAAAACTATGACGGTTGTCATAAACATAATCCTCTACTTCAGACCACTGATGTGGCATCACTGTTACCGTATTTGACACATTGTGGCGGGTCTTTGGGTTTATACATAGTTCTACATTTGTCCCTGCTTCCACCCAGTTGTTTTGAACTAGTTTCACTTTTTCTAGTAGGTTCTTACCATATAGCTCTTCACGATATAGTGAACCCTCAGGTGAAATGATTGGGAACGCAACACAATAATCTGTGCCATTTGCAGACCATACAGATTCTTCAACCATGTATGGGTTTGTCTTTGCGATTAGCTGACCAACCTCGGTCTCTTTGTTTAGTTGAATATGACGGAGATAACGAGGAGAATGCTCAGCATGTATACCGCTCGCCGTTTGGAGTAAAACGGAAGCGTTTCCACTAGGTTTAACACACGTTGTTCTAGCTGCCGCATTGATTCCGATAAGTTTTGCAACTGTTTTGTTAACTTGTTTGACAATTTGTGCTCCTTCCTTTTGCACTTCCTCATCGAGTAAAACTTCTGGATTGTTCATCCAACCAGTAATAGAAACACCTAAGAGTGCTTCCCTAGCAAAGATTTCTTTAGAAGTTCCGTTGAGGTATTTGAAGTCTGTGTACCCTGCTTGGAGTGTTCCCATGATTGCTCCTGCTCGACAGGCTTTGAAGAACTCTTCTTTTGAGGTACATTTTCCACCGTTGATTTCTGTGAGGTTACATCCTTGCCATCCTGATTCTCCATTGATCTGAGGATACATTCCAATCTCAACACAAGGGTTCGTAGTGATATCTCTGTCGTCAACAAAGAAGAAACCTGGTTCTCCAAACTCTTTGATTGATCCCATGATTCTCTTAAAGTCTTCTTTAGATATCTCATCTCTAACAATAACAGCACTATTGTTACTACGGCCCCGCTGAGGATTATCGATAAACCAATTACCAGTTTTAGCATTAATCATCTCCACATCGTCTGGCGAAAAGAGACAGATGGTAGCTGATCTACGGACCCCACCTGCAAGAACTGCATCAGCAGCATGCATAGCAATGTCGTATACGTCAATAGGACGCAAACGTGTTTCACCTTTAAGAACACGAGATTGAATCAAGTGTTCGATTTTGTCTAGTGATCTACGTAGTGGTTCTGGTCCTGGTGCTTTAAATCCACCATTGATCATAGCACCCTTTGGACGTACATGTTGTAGATCAAAA
>Ga0208644_1003624_pt1 | contig 11912 bp, 14 predicted proteins | sample VirMetDEL_Nov_18_FD_184517 | JGI IMG/M metagenome (GOLD analysis project Ga0208644, IMG submission 184517) | Aqueous microbial communities from the Delaware River and Bay under freshwater to marine salinity gradient to study organic matter... | ecosystem: Environmental > Aquatic > Marine >... | reverse complement strand
TGGTACATACGGTAATGGGATTGGTTTAGAGGTAAAAGGGATTGTTGGTGGGGTTACGCCAAGCGTCACGGCTATGACAGGCGGTGCGACTGACCCAGTATTGACTGGATTGTTTGATGTAATTGGTGAAACACGATACCAAACTATTATTTTCCCTGGAAACTACGATGTAACAGTTGTTGCGGATTCTCACACAAGCACAACTTCATTGCTAGACCCACGTTGGAATGAAGACAATGCAATCCTTGATGGTGTTTGTGTAATATCTAAAACAGATACATTGGCGAACCTAAAAACATTTTTGAATGCTAGAAATTCACAGTCATTAATTGTCAATGCTCAGGGTATTGTAAATGATACTTTGTATAAGGGTTCATCTATATTTGAATTAGATGATGTTATTGCTGCTCAAATTGGGGCTCTTAGGGCGTTAAGGCTTACAGATGGTGCGAATATAGCACAGTTTGTTATTGCTTCAAATTTAGACGCAAGAGGTGGCACTCACACAGCATCGCTGCCTTACATGAACACGCCTTTAACATTGCCAGTTCTTGATACTGGTAAAGGGTGGGCTAAGTCTGAGCAATCTGAAATTAATGTTGCTGGTGGGTTTGTTGTTGGGAATAACATCGCTGGCAATGGTGTTGTTTTGGGGCAAGTCTATACAACCTACAAAACTGACGCTGCTGGCAATGTAGATAAAACATACCAATTCTTAAACAACGTGGATGTGACATCTGCTGGTGCTGAGTTTATTTTTAACAATTTGAAATCAGCTTACAGTCAAAGCCGATTGACTGACGGTTCGTTAGTTACTGGGTATAACATGGTAAATGAAAACGCAATTCGGGGTAAGCTGGTAGAATTGTACAATATTTTATCTGGTGAAGGGTACTTGTTGTACCGAGCGGGTGAAGACAATGTTAAATACTTTGTGGATAACCTAACAATTAGCCTAGACTTGTTAAACGGAAAGGCTACTAGCACGGCTAAAGTACCGCTTGTTGCTCAGCTGCGAAGACTTGATTTAGTATTACAAGCAGTGTTTAATATATAGGAGTAAGATATGGCAACATCATTAGTCGGTGGACAATTATTTATCAATGACCAATCAGTGGCTATTCAAGGGAATAGTTTGCGTATGAAGGATGGCTCTGGGGATAAGGTTATCACCCCACAAGTAGCCGGAACCTCTGTGGACGTAATTGAAGCAGTGGATTATACAACAGCTAAAAGTATGGTTTCTTTTGATTTATTATCAACTGTTGAGAATGAAGCATTGGTTCGTGGTTGGAAGTCTAATGGCCTTGGCAACGTGATTAAATATGTTGCGTCCACTGGGGTCACCAAAGTCTTTCAAAAAATGTGCATGTACGTTGATCCTGAAATCAATGTTTCATCTGACGGGGTTATATCTGTAGAGTTTGAAGGTTCGCAAGCGGTTACAGCTTAATGCGAGCATTACAGCGCATACTAGATTCAACAGCATTTAAATTATCTAATACTATTATTGATATTATACTAATTATTATGCTATACTTAAATCTAGTATGCAATCGATAAGTATTGACCAATCCCCAGCCCCGTCAGAATGTCGTTTAGAGATAAGCGGAAAGACTTTTGAGGGTATTTCATGTATGAAATGGCCGGATGGGTCGATTGTTTTTAATATGCGTTCAAATTATTGGAATATAGCATGGCTGGATGGATTAAAAGATAGATTCCCTGTTGAGTTTGTACTTGATGGTGAGTTGGTGCATTGGGAAAATCCAAGGATTGATGTTTTGACCCCAGATTTGAATGCAGATAAATTGATTTGTGTGTGCATGGAGGATAAACAATGAAAGAATTTTTTGAATACACTTTAAAAACCCCAATAAAAATATCTAAAGATGGTGAGTATGTAGATGCATCGGATGTTATTGTTTATGCCCCACGACCACGAGATAAGTATAAAGTGTTAAAGTTGGAAGCAGATTTAAATAACGCTTTTTTAAGTGTTTTGCCAAAAGCAGATGCCCTAGGAAAGAAAAAGAAAAAGAAAAAGCAAGGCGATGACGATGGAGAAGGCGCTGAAGGTGATAAAAAGGATGATAAGGTTGGCATGGGCAGCTTAATTATTAAGTTTGCAGATGCGGATATAGTTGGTTCTATTATGTATAACTTAGAGCAAATATTTCTTTCTGGGACAGAAGATAAACCAACGATAACTATTAATGGTGTTCAAATGAAAAAGACTCATTTTGATAATGGCTTGGATCTTCCTGATTTAAAAGCGTTGGCTGGGGGGTATGCTGACCATTTTTTGTCGCTGGGCTTTTAGATAATAAACCGTTATTTTTATTTACAAATTTTGAATCTATATTTCATAATATAACGCTTGAAGACGTTATTATTTATATGATGAAAAACAATTTTAGCTATTCTGAGTTAATGGATATGAATATGGGTGAGTTGTTGTTGTATAATAGAAGGATAAATATTAGTGTAGAAAAAGAAAATCGAGAAATGGAAAGGCAGTCAAGGAAGCGATGAAATCAGTTAGTTATTTACTAGAGATTAAAGATAAATTTAGCGCAAGTATGGGCAGGTTTTCTAAAAGCGTTTCAACCGCTGCGACTCGGGTTCATTTGTTAAATGGCAAATTATCAAAATTAAAAAACACACAGCAAGGGCTATTTTCTTTAGCTGGTGGGAATAAGTATGCTGCCTTTGCAGCTGGCTATTTTATAACTAAAACATTTGCGGATTTTGAAACAGCAATGTTTAAAATTGCTAAAACAGCTAATATTGAGGTAGGCCCATCTTTAGATAGCATGGGCAGGAAGTTTAAACTTTTATCCGAAGATATGCCAAACACGGCGGAGCAGTTGGCATTAGTGGGGGCATCTGCTGCACAATTAGGTGTTCGTGGTGAGGGGAATATATTAAAGTTCGCAAAAACAATGGGAATGCTGCAATCAGCTACGGATGTTTATGGTGAGGAGGGGGCATCCCAGATGGCTAGGCTAGTCAATGTTGTTGGTGGGAATATTAATGATATTGATAGATATGCATCTGCCTTAACACATTTAGGTAACACAAGCGCAGCCACAGAGCGAGAGATATTAAGGTTTGCTATGGATATGGCATCAAGATCGCAAGCGTTTAACATGAGTGGTCAAGACGCTATGGGGCTTGCTGCTGCATTTAAAAGTGTTGGATTACAAAGTGAGCTTGCATCTGGTGCCGTTTCTCGTGTTTTAGGTGTTATGAATGAAGCTGTTTATTCTGGTGGGGATGCCTTAGTTATTATGTCGGCAATTTCAGGTAAGACTAGAGATGAATTAAAAAGTGCATTTGAAGCCGATGCTGTAGGGGCGTTAGTACAATTAGGGGCTTCAATAGATGACATGGAGAAAAAAGGGGTTAATTTAACACGAGCGTTAAATTACTTAGGCTTAGAAGGGATTAGGGATAAAGTTGTTATGACTACCTTAGCAAAAAAGATTGATTTAGTAAAAAAATCAATGGCTGAGTCTAATAAAGAGTTTGATTTAAACAAAGCGTTGGCTAGAGAGTATGAGATTCAACAAGCATCGCTTGCTAATAAGTTAAGAAAGCTTTTCGGTGCATTAAAGCTTACTGCTATTTCCATTTTTGACACTTTTGATGATAAAATTAAATTTTTTGTTGATAAATTAACTGCCGGTTTTGTTGCGCTTTCAAAACAAATAGAGAAAACGGCTGGGGATTTTAAGCTTCTTAAAAGTTTATTTAAAGATTATATTATTGATGCTTTTGAGTATGTAAGACCTTATATTAAAATATTTATGGATGAGATTTCAAAAATGATAGCAAACTCAATTAGGCAAGCTATTAGCGATTTCTTTTCTATAGATGCCTTAATTAAAGAGACAAAAGATAAGTATACAGATGCGTTTCTTGGAGGCATGACTGGTGGGGGAGCATTTCGAGTTCTTAGCCCAAAATCCCAATCAGTTGAATTAAATGGAAATATAACAGTTGCTGCTGAAAAAGGTACTACTGTATTGGATAGTTTTTTTGGGTCGTCTGCTAACCGTGGTCGTATTATGCAAACAGTTGGGGTCAACCCATAATGGCTAACCCTAAACAAGCATCGTGGCGTGGCGTACCCTTTTATTATCGTGGAAGCGCAGAGCAAAGAGGGTTTAAAACAGTCCAGCATTTATACCCAGGGTCTAATAATTTTAAGATTGAGCAAATGGGGAAAATGCCTAAGCAGTTTACTATTTCAGCGCAAATTGATGATGACAATAGGGATGTTTTGGACGCTGCATTAAACGCAAGTGGGTCAGGTATCTTATCTCATCCAAAATACGGAAATTTTACAGCTAAGGTTACTACATATACCAAAAACGATTCTATTGATAGATATGGACTTTATGATTACTCAATTACATTTATTATTGAGTTTGGGTTATTTTTGCCTTCACTATCCACATTGACCACATCAGCTATAAGCGCATTACGAGCTGCAGGGGTTGATAAAATATCAGCATTTGGCAAATCTAAATTAGGAAGGTTCGGTTTTTAGCATGGCATTAAAAGGGATTTTAAAAAACAATACAACACGTTTATTGGCCGATAGGGTCAATTTATTGATTGATACTATGCGAAGGGCTATTGTTAAAATTGAAAATGAAAATAATAGCGATTTTAATGCCGTTGCAAATAGCATGAGTGACAGCATGTTCTCTATTGTAGTTAATAATGAGATATCTAGTTTATTAGCTGGGCTATTTGAAACCTATAATAAGATTGGCAAAGATTCAAAAAGTAAATATTTATTAAACGTAGAGTTATTTAGTTTTGGAAACAATATTACAAATATTCAGTCTAGCAAAACTGATTCTGAATTATTAAACTCCATAAACTTAATTATTCAAGGCATTAATTTATCGTATGCCTATGACAATGCGGTTAATATTACTTACTTGAATAAAGTTGAATTGGATAAAGTGATTAATCAATTAGATAATGAGTATTCTGTTGTTTTAGACAATTCTCTTATTGATTCTAACTCAAGGATAGCTATGTTGGCAATAAAGACGGCGGTTATGCGGTTTTTTTCAACTCTAGAATTAAGAGATTTGACTACATACACAACTGGTTTAATTCCAAGTAGTGTATTGGCATATTCTTTATATGCAGATTCGTCTAAAAACACTGAAATAATTGATTTAAACGACATTTCAAATACTGGGTTTGTTGAGGGCAGTCAAACAATTACAGAGGCTATTTAATGGGGTTTAAGACTAAGGCCGGAAACTTTATAGATAAGGTTTTTGGTAAAGATATTGTGGTTGAGGTGGATGGGGTCGCATATTCAAACTTTTTATCTGTAAGTGTTACTCGATCATTAGAAACCATTGCTAATGAATTTACGGTTACTGGAACCGTTGAAAAGCTAGAAGATTTTCAAATTTCTTTAGGTGATGATGTGGTTATTTTGTTTCATGAGGTATCAATTTTAGATGGGTATGTTGAATCTATATCGTCTGAATATAGTAATAATGGACACACTGTAACTATATCTGGGCGTGACAGAACAGCAGATATAGTAGATGGGACTGTGTATAAGCCTTTAGTAATTAATGGAGCAATGACGTTAAAGGTATTGTTGACAAAACTACTAAGTGAAAATGGAATTAGTAACATTAATGTTATTGATTTAGTCCGACCTGATATTTTTGAAAAAACAGATCAGATTGAAGTTGAAAAAGGGACAGGGTTATTTGAGGTTGTAGATAAATATTGTGCAAAAAGGCAAGTGTTAGCAACAACAAATGGACAAGGGGATTTGGTTATTACAAGAGGCGGTGTTGAAGCCGAGGAGTATTCAGATAAAATACTTCATATTGCAAATCAGTTTCAATCGGGACAAAATAACGTGTTGCAAGCATCAAAAACTCAGGCAAGTTCAAATAGGTATAATAAATATATAGTTCAGTGTCAAGAGGACATCTTGTCCCAACTTTTTAAAGGGTCATCTTTAGGGAATGAGATTTTACCTGTAAATGAGGGGGTTATTTTTGACCAAGACATTAGAAAAAGCCGAATATTAGTAATTGTAGATGAATCGCTTGGCAACGCTGAGTTGGCAAAAAAAAGGGCTGAGTGGGAAGCGTCAATTCGTAAGTCACGGAGTTTTGGGTATACTTGTAGTGTGCAAGGATTTTTAGTTGATAAAACAAAAGTTTGGTCTCCAAATTCATTAGTACATGTAACAGATGAACGATTGGATGTGGATGAAAAATTGTTGATTCGTGATGTTTCATTTTCATACAACGTAGACAATGGAAGTATCACTCAATTAACGCTTGTAAAAGAAGATTCTTATATTCCAAAGCCACTTTCACCTGATTTTGGTGAATTAACAGTAAATAATTTATTAGAGGATATTAAACGAGTTCAAGTAGGGGGTAATGAATGAGCGTTTTAAATAAAATTAGAGCAATGTTCAAATTTGGTTATGTTTCTAATATTGGGGATAATTCTGGGGATTTGCCTATTTCTCAATACACATATCATGAGCAATCTAAAGATATTGTTACTATATACCCCTATGGATTTTGCGCTAATGCCCCTGCTGACAATTTAGCTGTCGTGGTAAATATGGGTACAACAGATCAAAAAATAGCATTTACAGCATCTGGCAAGGATAGATTTAAAAATTTAAAAGGGGGTGAGGTTGTTGTTGGTAATTTTGTTACTGGCGATTTTGTTAAATTCAATGCTGAACAAAAAATAGAGGTTGTTTCTAGCGGTTCAGTTGATATTACAGCCCCAGCCATTAATGTTAATGGAGGAACGACTATAACAGGCGATGTTACAGTATCTGGGGGGCTAACAGTTAGCGGTGACATAACTGGGGGCAGTGTTACTGGTGGCACCGTTTCAACTACTGGTGGAATTGACTTAGATACGCATACGCATTTTGTGCCTAGCGCACCAGGTAGTTCAAACCCCCCTCAATAATGTATAATTGATATATGGATAATATATCGTTTGGGAATTCTGTCGCAAATCAAAACAAGGCTTGGTTAAATAAATCAGGGGTTAGCGATAAAATGAATCAACAAAGAGTAAATGCAAACTATGCACTTAACGCAATGGCTGAGCAGCAATCTAGCACAGTGTGGGGCAAGAAAGTTAAAAATAAAGATTATTTACGATTAAAAATTGAGCATGTGGATACAAGCAAGGAATCTAGTAAAAGTGAATGATATCTATTTGACCAAAAATAGCGATGGTATTTACGACATCTCATTTTCTAGTGGGGACTTCAAAAAGACACAGGGGCTTGATACTGCCATTATTAACAGCTTGAATATTGACCAACGCGCAGAAGCCTCAGAGGTTGCTACCCCACAAAATAGGCGAGGGAATATCATTGATGAATTAAACAATGAGAACGATTTTCAAATAGGGTCAAAACTATGGTTGTTATCTCAAAAAAGAGCTAACCAAGAGACAGTATCATTAGCTGAATCGTATGCGTCAGAATGTTTGCAATGGCTAGTTGATGACGGTATCGCTCAAACTGTTATAGTATCTGGTATATTAAAGAATGACAATATAGTGTTATCGATTACAATAAAACAGAGCGATGGGACTACCTTTAACAAGTCCTATGATTTATGGTCTAAAACAACAATAGCATAGGTGAATACATGAGTTTATCAATACCAAGTTCGCAACAAATATTCGAGAGAATAAACACAGACATTATTAATGAATTAAACGAGTTAGACCCATATTTACGCACCAGTTTTATTCGTGCGATTAATGCTGCGGATTCTAAAGCGTTTTATGAGTTATATCAAACCGTACAACAAATGATTGACTTGTATTATAACCCTACAGGTGAATACTTAGATAAATTCGCTGCTGAATATGGCTTGACACGCAATCCGGCAACGCTGGCAACTGGAAACATTGTGTTTACTGGTACAGCCACATCAACAATTCCAATATCCACACAGGTGACATCTGACGATGGAAATATTTATCAAACAACAGCTGCTGGAACCATAACAGCCACGACATTGACCATATCATCATTAACGCGATCTGGTAGTACCGTGACGGCCACAACGTCTGGCAATCACGGCTTAGCATCTTCATTAAGCGTTGTTATATCTGGGGCTAATGAAACTGAGTATAACGGAACGTATGTAATTAATGTAACTGGGCTAACCACATTTACATATTCAATCACAACAACGCCAACTACACCAGCCACAGGTACAATCCAGGGTGATATTGATTATGCGAATGTAGCGGTTACATCAACAGAGTATGGGGCGAGCCAAAATAAAGATGCTGGGGCAAGCCTTGGTTTAGCAAGCCCAATATCTGGTGTTAATGCAACAGCTTATGTGGATTTCAGCGAGATTGCTGGCGGCTCTGACGTTGAGAGCGATGACGACTTTAACACACGTTATATTTTTAGACGGCAAAATTTACCGGCAAACTTTAATAAAACCGATATAATTCAACAAGCTAAGTTAATTAATGGTGTTACCCGTGTATGGGTTCAAGGTGCTGGCGAGTTTGATTCATCAATAACAGCAACTGGTGTCACACGAAACGGTGATTATTTGGCTGTATTTAATAAAACAGCGCATGGGCTATACAATGGGCAAGCAATAACAGTAACTGGAGCGAATGAGTCTGAATACAATGTTGTGCAACAAAAAATATTAAAAATAGATGCTAATAATTTTGGGTATTTAGTAAGTGGCACACCATCAACACCAGCGACTGGTACTATTGTTGCAAGTTTCCCAGTAGCTGCCTTAGGCCAAGTTCGTGTCTTTTTTGTTCGGGATAACGATACGTCAATTTTCCCAAGTGCTGGGGAAATCACAGATGTTTATAATAAAATACTAGAGATAAAGCCATCCACAATGAGCGCAAGTGATGTTATTGTGGATGCGCCTACAGCGGTGACTGTCAATTTTACATTCTCAGCAATAACACCTAATACTGCTGCAATGCAGACGGCCGTTAAAAATGCATTGACTGATTATTTTAATTCGTCAGCCAATCTATCGACGGATATACGAGCGATTGACTATAACTCAGTAATTAATAGCGTTGTGGATTCTGGTGGAAACCAATTACAATCATTCACGCTAACAAGCCCAACAACTGATATATCTGTTGGTATTAGTGAATTGGCTGTTCTTGGAACGGTAACATTTTAATGAGCCTTAAAAAATATACAACTACTGAATGGGTTGATTTTTTAAACCATTTTTTGCCAAACGGTGAAGCATTTGTTGCTAAGTATGTGGAAGGGACAAACCTTAGATCGTACCAAAAGGCTAAAAGCCAAGAATTCAAGCGTTTTGGCGATTTTATAGCAGATTTAATATCAGAGGTACTGCCAAGCACGTCAATTAACTTGTTGAACGAATGGGAGAGTTATCTGGGAATTCCGGATAACTGCATTCCATTAGCAACAACATTACAAGAGCGTAGGGACAATGTGATTCTTAAGCTTACGTCATTAGCTTATCAAACAGAACAGCATTTGATTGATTTAGCGGATGCGTACGGTTTTACAATTACATTTGGTTTGTCAACAGGATTTAATTATACGCTTCCATTTGTTTTAAACAATAATGAGCGGTCATTGTTTTTGATAAGTGGTAATTTTTCAACAAACCCAGAAAAAGCTGCCGTTTTCCAATGTTTGATAAAAAGTCTGATCCCAGCAAATAAAACAGTAGTCTTTCAAGAGTCGTAGTGTGGTAAAATTTGGATAAGGAATTAAAAAATGGCAATTAGAGATAATAATTTTGTTTTAGGTGATCCAACGGATGGGGTGTTTAATGTAACGGATGCCAATAATATTAAGGCAGAAACGGATAATTATATTGATACGTCTAGCCAAACCAAGTCTGAATCTGATTTATTTCAGATGGCTAAGACTGGGGCGGTTGTTGCGTCTAAAGGTGATTTTTACAAAGAGTCAGCCGGATCAGCTGCTGATCTTTACTTATTAGAAGCGGACGATGACCTTGCGGATGTATGGCGTTTAAAAAACGGTATGCGTTTTCGATTTAAGGTTGTTAATGCCAATACTGGTGCAAGTACAGTAAATATAAATAGTTTAGGGGCTAAGGATTTAAAATTAAACGGTGGAAGTGCGTTAGCTGGTGGTGAGTTGGTTGCAAACCAAAATGTTGAAATAGTATTTGATGAAACCAATGATTATTTTGTTTTGAATTTACCAGCTAAAGAGGCATTGACTGCTAAAGGGGATATGTTGTACAACAATGGTACGTCTGTTACTCGATTACCAGTTGGTAATCAATACGACATACTTGGCGTTGGGGCAAGTTCTACTGTTCAGTGGGAGCAAAACCCACAACGGCGAGTTGTTGCGTTACCGAATACGGATGGTGCAGCTAGTGATGGTGGGTATCGATCTGGTGGGGCCATTTTAGACGATAACACTTTGCGGTGCTGGGGCGATGCAATTAGCGGTCAACTTGGGAAAGGAACTTTTGTAAGCAATGAAACTTTTAAAGTTCAGCCAGCGTTTCCATTAAACACAACGGGAAAGCCGATTAAGTGGGAGCGACAGGGTCGAGACAATATTGTGCTTATGGACAATGGTGATGTGTGGGTATGGGGGCATAACGGCTACGGACAGTTAGGCGTAGGAAATACATCGAATGTTTTGGTGCCAACAAAAGTGACTGCCTTAAATGGGGTAAATATTGTAGATGTTCAGTTGTCTAAAGGTTATTATAACATCGGTAGATACCACACCTTATTTTTAGCCGATGACGGTAGTTTGTATACTTGTGGGTTTAATGGTAGCGGCCAGTTAGGAATAGGCAATACTACCAATCAATCAACCCCTCAGTTATTGTCAAAAAGCGACTGGTCAAAAATTTACGCAATGGGAGCTTCTGGTGGTTTTTCAGCGGGGATTGATACCTCCGGTGATTTGTACATGTGGGGCTATAATGGCCGAGGCCAATTAGGCATTGGAAGTACTACAACGCAAACATCTCCTCAGCTAGTCAATGCTTTTGGGGGAGTGACAGTTTCTAAGTTTTCAGGGGCGCATGGATGGGCTTCTAATCTTCTTTCTGAATATGGTTCATCCATGTGTTTATTATCTACAGGTGCAGTCTATACTTGGGGGTACAACGGTAGCGGCCAGTTGGGAACGGGGAACGCCACTCAATACAACACACCGCAGCAGATCAGTGGTTTAGGGACAGATAATCAAGATATATTGATGGCGCACGGCGACCTTGGTGTGTCTTACGTCATTAAAGACGATCAGAGCATCGTTGCTAGTGGGTATAATGCATACGGCCAACTAGGTGATGGCACAACTACTGCGAAAACTACTCACCAAACGATTCCAAATAGTTTACGATCTGGCCGTACTATAACGCAATTAAAAACGCTAGGAACCCTACCCTACACCTCAACAGTTATCTTATACGATGACGGCTATATCCAAGCATGTGGGTATAATGATAACGGCAACTATGGCATTGGGACTGACCTTGCAACTAATACTAGTTTGCAACCAGTTCTTGGGTTTATGAAACACAAACCAGTGCAGCTATGTTCTATTGGGCGAAGTTCAGAGGCATCTTTAGGTGTGTTGACGGAAGAAGGTGTGTATTATCAATGTGGATATGGGGCTAATTACCAGTTGCCAATTTATCGAGAGGGGGCATCGAATAGGAGTTTGGCAACCATGCAACCTTTGTACTTTAGCTAGGAGATCACTATGTACGTTTATAAAATCCTTAATTTACAGAACATTATTGAACCGGAAACAAGTGGTGAAAAGACTTATTTTTACGTTCAAAACAAATACGTTGTTTCGACTAATCAAGACATCT
>Ga0208644_1003623_pt1 | contig 11916 bp, 15 predicted proteins | sample VirMetDEL_Nov_18_FD_184517 | JGI IMG/M metagenome (GOLD analysis project Ga0208644, IMG submission 184517) | Aqueous microbial communities from the Delaware River and Bay under freshwater to marine salinity gradient to study organic matter... | ecosystem: Environmental > Aquatic > Marine >... | reverse complement strand
AACAAGATTGAATCACTAACTCGTGTCACTCAGCAAATAATAAATAAGATAAGCCAACTTGAGATGTTGCTCGTTCATGTAACCGAAGTAGTAAAAAGGTTAGATGAATTTGAAAAGATTTCAAACCAACTAAAACAAGAATCAGATGACAGAAAAAGAGATAGTAAAGAGGCTTCGTAATGATGATGACTATTATGGAGAGTTTGGTAAACAATACTTATCCAACTCAGACATAGAGGCACTCACAACCGAGCCAAGACAATTTCAAGCCCCTAAAGAGGATGGAGAAGCGTTTATAAGGGGGAGATACTTTCATCAGCTTATCCTCGAACCTGAGAAGGCTAAGAACTTTCATATTGTAGATACATCAAGCAGAAGTACTAAGGTGTATAAGGAATATGTTGAAGAACATAACCTGAATTGGGCATTACTCACTAAGGATGCACAAGAGATTCAAGAAATGGTAAAATTTTGTTTAGGTCAGTATAATTTCTTTGAACTTATAAATGATTCAACTGCTAAGTATGAAGTACCCGCAGTAGGAGAAATAATGGGACATCTATGGAAAGGAAAAGCAGATATACTTACAGATAAGTATGTGATTGATTTAAAGACATCCTCTGATGTTTTTAAATTTAAAAGGAACGCACCCTTCTATAATTACCATACTCAAGCATACATCTATCAAAAACTTTTTGATAAGCCTGTGGTCTTTTTAGTTATAGGCAAGAAGAAAAAGATAGACAGAAACAATAAAGAATACTTTGATTTAGGTATCTTCCCTATGGGAGAACAATCCATGACAGATGCAGAGATGAAAGTAGCACAAGCAGTAGCATCCTACGAGAAATGGTTTGCTCCTGACTCACAAGATAATATAGAGAACTATATTATAAACACACCTATTTAATTTTTAAATTTTTAATTATGCAAAAACCAAAAGAAGAATTAGTATTCGCCAACGGATTAATCAGCAAGAGAAGAGACACTGCTCCTGATTATGTATTAGTAAATCAATCTATACAAGTAGATGATTTCATTACTTTCTTGAAGAAACATGACAAGAACGGATGGGTAAACTTAGAAACAAGAAAATCAGCTAATGGTAATATTTATACTATTGTTGATTCTTGGCAACCTAAAGCTAAAGAAACTGGTCAGGCTCAAAAGCTTGACATATAGGACTTTAACTACGCTCAGATAAGGGGAGGTCGCTACTCCCCTTTTTTGGGTCGTTTTTATGACAAAAAAAAGATTTCCTATTACTATATATATTTTATATATAATATATTTTTTTTTCTTGTATATGATAGAAAAAATCGACATTTTTGTCAGCACCTTACAAACACAAGCCTTAACTTAAATTAAATCAACACAAAAATGACACAAATCGTCACAATCTTTAAAGATATTAGAGATACAGAGACTCCTTATCATGTGCCTATAAACACAGTAATAGAAAGGATAAGAGAAGGCAAGTCTAAAGAACTTGTTACGGACATACGAAAAGAAAAGAATAAAGAACATAGAAACGAACTTAAAAAGAGTCTGCCTTCTATTTGTTTTAGTGGTAAGTTTTCAAAACGAGCAGACAATTCTATACTAGAGCATAGTGGACTTATCTGTTTGGATTTTGATGGATACGATAAGCAGAAGGATATGATTCAAGACAAAGACAAAATGATGAAGGATAAGTATACCTTTTGTGTATTTATATCCCCATCAGGAAATGGTCTGAAGGTTTTAGTTAAAATCCCAAACGATGCTGAGAACCATACAAGATACTTTCAATCATTAGAAAAGTATTACAACTCCCCACGCTTTGATACCACAACTAAAAATCTCAGCAGGGTTTGTTATGAATCTTATGACCCACTCATCTATGTAAATGAAAACTCAACTACTTGGGAGAAGTTAGAAGAACCAGAATACAGAGAGGTGTCAGCTATCAAAGACAAGCCAACTATTCCTATTACAGATGAGAATAAAATTGTAGAGATACTTTTATCATGGTGGAACAAGAACTATCCAATGGTTGAAGGTCAGAGAAACCATAATGTATATGTATTAGCAATGGCATTCAATGACTATGGCATCAATAAGAACTTGGCTCAGTATGTATGTAATCAATACGCATCAAATGACTTTACAATAAGAGAGATTGCAACTACTATTGATTCGGCATATCAGAATACTGCAAAGTTTAATACTAAGTACTACGAAGATGAGCATACTATCTCTGAGATAAAACAAAAACTAAAGCGAGGAGTCAGCCGTTCCGAGATTAAAAGGCAACTCAATCAAATTGATTTAGAGGATGAGGTAATTGAATCTGTACTTGAAAGAGCCGATGAGGAAAACAAGCAGATGAAGTTTTGGACTAAGTCAGACAAGGGTGTGGTTAAAATCATTCATATTGTATTTAAAGAATTTCTTGAGGAGAATGGATTCTATAAGTATTGTCCAGAAGGAAGTAAGAATTATGTATTTGTAAAGGTTACCAACAACTTAATAGACCATACAAGCGAAAAGGATATTAAAGATTTTGTATTAAACTATGTACAGTCTGTTGATGACCCTTCGATTTATAATTACTTTGCCGACCAAACAAGATTCTTCAAAGAAGATTTCTTAACGCTTCTTGGAACAATAGATATTTTATTTATTGAGGATACTAAAAACTCAAGTTACTTATACTATCAGAACTGCGCAGTACGAATCACCAAGGATGAAATTAAAACCATAGACTATATTGATTTAGGTGGTTACGTTTGGAAAGACCATATCATTGATAGGAACTTTGTTGAAGAGAAGATTGATAGGTGTGATTATAAAACATTTATAAATAATATCTGTAACAAAGACTCAAGCAGAACTCAATCAATGGAGTCAACTATTGGTTTTATGCTACACGCATATAAGAATATGTCCTACTGCCCTGCGGTTATTTTAAACGATGAGATTATCTCTGACAATCCAGAAGGAGGAACAGGGAAGGGTATATTTAAGAATGCGCTCGGCAACATGAAAAAGTTGGTCACTATAGATGGAAAGGCATTTACCTTTGAGAGAGCATTTGCATACCAACTTGTATCAGCAGACACGCAGATAATTTGTTTTGATGATGTCAAGAAATACTTTGACTTCGAAAGATTGTTTAGTGTAGTTACTGAAGGATTGACATTGGAAAAGAAAAATAAAGATGCAATTACTATTCCATTTAAAAGGTCGCCTAAAATTATTATCACAACCAACTATGCAATCAAAGGAGCAGGTAATTCATTTGCGAGAAGAAAGTGGGAGCTTGAGCTGTTTCAACATTATCACCAAAACTTTGTTCCTCAAGATGAATTTGGTAAAAAGTTTTTTGATGAGTGGGATACAGAAGAATGGAGTCAGTTTGACAACTATATGATTGATTGTCTTCAACTCTATTTAAGAAAAGGATTAATCAAGAGCAAGTTTGTAAACCTTAGAATAAGACAACTCTCAGCAGAAACTTCACACGATTTTATTGAATGGTGTGGTCTTGTTGATGGAGCAGTAGCCAACAGAAGGTTAGTGGATGGAGGTAAGATTTATAAGCAAGAATTATATGAGGATTTTGTTCACGAATATCCTGACTATAGTCCAAGGGCTAAGTATTCTATATCAAGAAACCGATTCTATAAATGGCTTGTGTCATATTGTATGTATCAAGAAGGAAGCATACCAGAGGAAGGAAGGGATTCTATTGGCCGATGGATTATAATTAAAGAACTAAAGAAAGAACCTGAGCAGATGCACTTTGACTTATGAGAATAGATGAAGCAATAGCAATGGACAATTCTTATAACTTAATTATAAGAAGAGAATTGTCGGACAAGGAGGAAGCAAGATACTTTATCCACAATCCAAACGAGCCAGTTTCTGTTGAAACTTTGAAGCGACTTTTTAATTATTACAAGTCGAAACAAGCATGGGGAAGATGCGTTAAAATACAAACACAATTAGCAAAACTAACATACTACAATGGAATTAAGAGATTATCAAAAAACAATAATTGAAAAGGCTATCCCAATAATATTAGAAAAGGGATTTGTTTATTTGGCTATGGAAGTACGCACAGGAAAAACTTTAACATCCCTGTATATTGCTGAGGCTTTAAGTAAAAGGTATGTGCTTTTTATAACTAAAAAGAAAGCAATTAGTTCTATTGATAAAGATTTTGATTTATTGAATCCAAACTTTTATCTTCATACTATTAACTATGAGAGTCTTCACAAAATTAGTAAAGATTTAAAGTTTGATATGATTATAGTAGATGAAGCACATTCAATTGGAGCATTTCCAAAGCCAAGCAAGAGGGCGTTGTGGGTAGCGAGTCTAATTCATAACAATAGAGCTGATGTTATTCTTTTATCAGGAACACCAACTCCAGAGTCTTATAGCCAAATGTATCATCAGGTATTTTCTATACCTAACAATCCATTTAATGGATTTAGAAACTTCTATGGATTTGCTAAGCAATATGTAAACGTAAAGGAGAGGATGATTAACAGTCTACGCATACGAGACTACTCTGAGGGATACCAATCTATAATGGATGCAATGAAGCCCTATACAATTTCCTATTCACAAAAAGAAGCCGGCTTTAAAGTGGTTACTGATGAAAAAGTATTGTATGTAGATATGTTAAATACCACTTATAACCTTGCTAAAAGATTAAAAAAGGAACTCGTTATTGAAGGAAAAGATGAGGTATTACTGGCAGATACGCCAGTTAAGTTAATGATGAAGCTTCATCAGATTTATTCAGGAACAGTAAAATTTGAGAGTGGAAATTCTACAGTCATTGATGATTCAAAAGCTAAGTTTATACGCAAGTATTTCTACGGGATGAAGGTGGGTATCTTTTATAAGTTTAAAGCCGAGCTAGAGGCTTTAAAAAGCGTCTACGGGGATAATTTAACTACAGAGTTAAGTGTCTTTGAAGACACCGACAAAAGTATTGCCCTTCAGATTGTAAGTGGAAGAGAAGGAATCAGCCTTAAACAAGCAAGTGCATTAGTGTACTATAATATAGATTTTAGTGCGACAAGTTACTGGCAGAGCCGAGATAGAATGACCACTAAAGATACTGTACAGAACAAACTGTACTGGATATTTTCTAAGAACGGCATAGAAAATAAAATATATAAAGCCGTTACCAAGAAAAAAGATTACACATTATCACATTTTAAAAAGGATTTATTAAGTTTATAATTATAAAAAAACACAAAATGGAAAACACACAAAAAATAGTTAGAGAAATAGTTGAGGATTATTACAAAATAGACATAACAAATAAAACTCGCAGAAGGCTTTATGTAGAAGCAAGAGCTTTATACTATAAGCTATTAAGAGAAAACACAAGATTATCAATGGAGCAGATAGGCAAAGGAATGAACAAAGACCACTCAACTGTAGTTCACTTTATTAAACAAATAAATAATTGGATTCAATATGAAAGGGAATTAAGAACAGATTACGAAATTCTAAACGAAAAGCTTACTAAAGCAATAGAGTTAAATCCCGAAGGTTTTAAAGTATCTAAAACGTATGAGGGGTTTTGGGAAAAAGAATATAAGAGCCTCAAAACAGCATACGATGAACTACAAATTCAATACAATACCTGTGCAAATATTATATCTGACTACCATCAAGTAAAAGAAGAAAACAAACAATTAAAAATACAAAACGGTTATTTAACTTCTAAACAGATAAAAGTGTAATTACGATAACCAACGAATGTAATCATGATGGCATTTATAAATTTTATAGTTTGGCTCAGCGCATTTGTTTGCATGGTCTATATTGTTAGAATAATATTTTATGATAACAAGGATTTATTTTAAATGAAAGATTACGGAGTGATAGAAAGAACTGAAATAACAATATATGGAATTGAGACCGTAAGATATCCTTTAATGAATCCGAAATATTTAAATGACAATCATATGTGGGATGGAGAGTGGTTAAAAAAACTACCAAAGAAAAATCAACAAACAAGTTTATTCGATGAACTATAACGGAGACTTTAGATATGACCTTGAGGTAGGCCAGGAAGGGGAGCGAATAGTTGGAGAGCTTTTTAAAAATAAAAAGCTGGAGGTTAAGCGAGACAGCTGGGTGGGTCGAACAGGTAACATAGCAATTGAATTTAAAAGCAGGGGCAAAGCTTCGGGTATTATGACAACTCAGGCAGACTACTGGGTGTTTATCTTTTCTAAGGAATACCAAGACAAAGTATTGCTAATAGTAGAGACTCAGCGATTAAAAGAAGTTACCAGAGAGTACGCAATCAAGGGAAATATAAAGGAGATGGGCGATGACAATACATCAATGGCAGTTTTAATTCCTATCAAAGAAATCAGTAATTTTGCAATATATGACTGAGCAGCAAATCCAGTCAAAAAGAATTAAAGAGTTAGAGGCTGATGGCTATTATGTTATCAAGCTAATTAAGACTAACAAGAATGGTATCCCTGATTTAATTGCGATACCACCCGACTGTAATGTAATTTTTAGTGAAGTAAAAACCAAAAAGGGAAAGGTATCCCCTCTTCAAGAATACCGATTAAAAGAACTAAAAAAATATGGATTTATTACAGAAGTATACAGGGGATAAATTATTTTATGAATTGGATGAAGCTGTCATACTTAGTCTTGAGGAGATGAGTGTAGCAGAATCAACCAGAATCTTATTACAAGTAGAGAAGATTGTTCCTCATCTTACTACCCAAAATCAGAAGTCTCAAATAGTTGCTGGTGTTTTAAAGCAACAAAAAGACCCCTTGTTTTTTGCTCTGAGATATATTTATGAAGATGATAATCACCCTTATTTCTTTCAATTATTTAAGATAACAAGTGATGATTATTTAGATTTATATAATGAAAATAAAGTTATTAAGTTATAAATTAACATATTATAATTTTTTTTTTATAATTTTACATGTAAATTCGTTGGATTATGGTTTACAATATCAATGACATACCTAAGATTATAGGATATAAGACATGGAGTAACAAGAAAAAAATTGATACTCTTCTAGAAATGGATGCTCTTATGTACTGTGATATGGGTATCGAGTCTTCAAAGACTTACAGACAAAATGTAAAGAAAAAATCTAGAAAAATTTATTACGCCATCAAACAAGTAGATTCCGATTTAGGAGAAAAACTAATCCACGCAATGGACTAAACTATGGTGTATGAAATCTCTAGAAAATAAAAGAGTTCAGAATATTAACTTTCTGATGGATGATATTCACGACTCTTCCAACACTATCTATGAATCATTGATAGACAGGGACTTTCTGTCCTTAAAGTCAGAGATACAAGCTCTGATAAAGAAACTCAAATTAATTTTAGACTCAGTACAAGATGACATCTGACTTTAGACCAAGGCTGAATGGAAATAAAAAAATAGCATACGATTACCTTACAGCAAACGAAAGAAGAATCCTAGTAATAGGAGATATACACGCACCATTTGAGTTAGATGGATACCTAGAGTTCTGCCAGGAGACTTATGCAAAGTATCTGTGTAATCAAGTAATATTTATTGGCGACATTATAGACAATCACTACACCTCCTATCACGAAACATCAAGTGATGGAATGGGTGGAGCTGATGAGCTCAAGCACGCCATCAAGTCTGTAAAGAAATGGAGAAAAGCTTTTCCAGAAGCTGATGTGATTATAGGAAACCACGACAGACTTATCATGCGTAAGGCTCAGACTTCAGACATTCCAAGTATGTGGATTAAATCCTACAACGAAGTGCTAGGAACAAATTGGAACTGGGTAGAGCGTATTGTCTATGACAACGTACAGTACATCCACGGAGAGGGGGGCACTGCACGGATGAAAGCCCAGAACGATATGATGTCTACAGTTCAGGGTCATATCCACACACAAGCTTATGTAGAGTGGATGGTGGGTAGAAACTTTAGAATCTTTGGAATGCAAGTCGGCTCAGGAATTGACTGTACTTCATACGCAGCTGCCTATGCTAAGCATTTTAAAAAGCAAGCCATAGGATGTGGCGTAGTTCTAGGAGGACACACTGCTATAAATTGTCTAATGGAACTATAATGTTTGAGGTTGACCAAGATTTAAGCAAAGAGAAAAGAGCAGTAGAGCTCTATCTAAAAAGAATAGGAGGTAGTTTTAAAAAACTAAGTGCTGGGGATGTAGACTTTAGAATCCTCGCAGACAACAAAGCTGTAATAGGATATGCAGAAATTAAGGTGTTGGATACAGAAATGAAAGAATCATTTCCTTTGTCCATACCAGCTAGAAAAATAATCAAGCTAATTGATAAGCGATTACACGCTGTAATGATATGGTCGTGTATAGATGGTATATATTATCTACCAATAGAAGGAATGACTGGACAAGCTATGTGGTCTGAAGAAGATGGCGAGCTGATGCTATATTTTCACGACAAAAACATTTTCAAGTATGTTAAATCCTAAGCTTGATTTTTTAGTAGTAGTTATTATGAACCTACTACTATTCTATCTTATGTATAGAACATTGATATCCTAACCAATTCTACTTCTTAATCTTCTAGTTCTAAGAGCAGTCTTTGGTTTTTTAGGATGTACTCTAGCAGGAAGTTTTGCTTCAGAAGGAGTTTCCTTTTCCCATCGAGCAGCTATCTCTGGAAGATTTCTATACATATATCTGCGCTGAGCTTCACTTTTAAAAGGCATAACTATTCATATAAAGATTCTAACATTTCTTTTTCCATCTTTCTAATATCTTTTTCTAACTGTATAAGCTCTGGGTCTTCCATATCTTTTAGCATTTCATACATCTCAGGATAAAATTGTTTCATCTCTGTCATAGATATACTCTTTCTTTTAGATGGCTTCTTTTTAGGAGCTCCTTCAATTTGATATTTAGAGTAATTTAATAGTCTCAACATAAATTCTCCAAAGTCTTCGCTTTGTGATAACTTTGGATAGTTGTATGCAAATCTTTCTAAGGTTGCAGCTGGAACACCAAATGTTGTTAATAGATTAAGAGTTAATTCTCTAGCAGCCTTGTCTTCATTTTTTGCATTATCAGCTCTTACATAACTATTTGTCGAATCTAATATATCAACAAACTGAGAGACAGCGGGTATAGTTCTGAAGTCTTTGTACCATGGTTTGCCTTGGACAGCATCTGCAACTTTAGTAATCATTTCTCCAACTAAAAACAAAGCGTTTAAGTTTCCTATAACAGCTGCCCTTAGCATATCTTCTGTGTCTTCATCATCCCAATCAGATATTGGAAATCCTGATGATGCCCATTGAAATAACATTGGCATGAAAAAGTGATACATTAAAAATTGTCTTGCATTTTCTTCTATTGTTCCCTTCCCTGCTTTTTTATCCCAAGCTTTTAGTTTTCTTAGTAAATTTCTAGTAGCTATAATTTCTTTTCTTAAATACTGTTTTGGAGTAGTTAAAAACATATTCATTGAGCGAACCCAAGGAGTAGATGTTTGAAAATAATCTTTATCTTGAAGGTCAGAAGATTGCTGAGTTTCTTTAGTATCACTTTCAAATCGTCTTATAGCGTAATCTATAACCTGTTGCTCAGTTGCATTTGGATTTTGTTTTTTATACTGGTCCTTATAGTATAAATAGTTAGGCATTCCTCCCAACATAATAGCTGTTCGGTCTCCAAATTTAGTAGTCCACATTAAAAAATCTTGGAAAAATATTTTACTACTTGAAGGTAGCCACTGAACTTCATCAGGTCTATTTAAATTTGTATAAGTTTCTATTTGACGCATTATATTATCATTCTTTCTGTCCTGCATATAAACAGAATTGTCTCTTATTTCTTTCCAAGTATTTACTATTTGAGGTAAATTTTTAGCAGAGTATTTTATCCAGTTTATTATACCTATATCATTTGCATAAGTAAACATAGAGGTAAGCTGTTTAACTGCAATTACAGGGCTTAAACCAATTCTAGCTGTAATAAATAAGTTATTTAATTTATTTAAAAACCAATCCCCTCTTGCCCGTTGCGGTCCTTTTGCTGCTATACTTTTTATTATTTTATCAATTGCGTCAAAAGTTATGTCTCCATAAATAGTTTTAATAGATTCTTTAATATATGGATTAGTAAATATTTTATTTACATCCCGTATTGATTCTGCGTAAGCAGCAAAATACTCCATATCTCTGGTATAAGATACTAACGCATCTGTTCCATTCATTTCAAGTATTTTTAAATCAGGATTAGTTCTTAGCATTATAGAAGGAGAAGTAACAGAAGTGTTATATGTAGTAGCTTGAGCTAATAAATCTAAAGCTTCAGGAATAACTCCCTCTCTGAATATACGACCAGCATAGTTTTCATTTTGAGGCATATCTGTTCTGTATATTCTTTTATACACCTGATTATAATAATCATATACTGCAGGAAAATATTCTTCTACTTGCCAATCAGCAAATTTCTTCACATCATCATATAAGGCATTTTCAATTTGCTTCATTGTTTCTTGATAACCTTCACCATACATATTTTTAAATGCAGGATGAGTAGATGGGTCTTTGTATTGATTATACAAGTAATACATTTGGTCTTGAGTATAGAAGTGTTCCACACCCTCACTGTCTTCTATTGTAAATAAATCTTTTCTGTACTTTCTAGCTTTTTTAATCCAATTCTTACCATAAAATTCTTTCATCTTATCTGCAAGCATTAAATCAAACGCCAACATTCTTCTTTTAAAATTAATAGATGAATCATTTATTTTATCAACCACAAGCTCTTGAGCTGCTCCACTCATCATTTCTCCAGGAAGAGAGGATATTCTATCCATTAAACCAGATAAAGATTCTGCAGTAGATAATCTTATTGGGTTAACTAAACTTCTAAAAAACTTTTTAAGTTTATTATCTAAAGCCTTCCTTTTTTGTTCTGAAACTCTTTTCTTTTGGGCTATTCTTAATTTTTCCTGAAAGTCTTCAGCTTCAGGGTCAAATTTTTCTCCTGTTATTTCTTCATATACAGCTGCCATTTCAGCTCTATATTTTTTTGATGATTCAGCTAACTGGTCTCTTAAGGTTTGTTTACCTATTTCTACCAAAGAAACTAAACCACCATATACATTGTCCAATACTTCAACTTTTCTTGGATTTGTATTTTCCATAACCATAGCATTAGCATAATTAATAGCTATTTGAAGGTCGGTCATTTTATCAAGTTCAGCATCAGTCGGAGTTTCCTTATTTAGTAATTCATTAAACTCTTTATTAAGTTTAGCTTGAGCTTCATTTATTTCTTCAGGAGTAAGTGTAGCAGAAGGTATCATTTTTTTGATAGCTTCTATTCTATTTTTAGTGTCAACATCTATTTTCTTACCTACCTTTCTTCCTCTTTCAGTCTTCTCATATTTTCCTTCAAGGATAGATGCAATTTCTTTTTCAAGAAGTCTATTATTTTGTTCTGCTACAAAATCTGTTACTTCTTTAAATACATTGTCAATTTTTGCTCCCTGTGTTCTAGTAGACTGCATATAGTCAGGAGTAACACGCTCTATGTATCTAAACATTTGTTGAGCGTCTTTACTTAAGAGTACACTTTGAGGCAAAGACTTGCGTAAAAAGTTTTTAAGTTCGGTTTTAATTTTTTGAACATCACGAATGCCTTTTATTCTTTGTTTTACAGCGGCTCTTGCTATGCGTAACTTACGAGACATATCCTGAGTAGGTCTTAATCCTAAAGTTTTCTGAAGGTCAAGTTCCATCAACATCTGTTGAGTAGACAATCCTTTTCTAGCTTTTACTTCTCCACGAACCTTATAAGTATCTGCTTCGTTTTTATATTCAGGCTGATTCTGCATATACTCAATAGCCTTTTCTAATATTTGAGATTGAGCTA
>Ga0208644_1003622_pt1 | contig 11916 bp, 33 predicted proteins | sample VirMetDEL_Nov_18_FD_184517 | JGI IMG/M metagenome (GOLD analysis project Ga0208644, IMG submission 184517) | Aqueous microbial communities from the Delaware River and Bay under freshwater to marine salinity gradient to study organic matter... | ecosystem: Environmental > Aquatic > Marine >... | reverse complement strand
TCAAGTAAGGCCCAAATATGCATTAGTAATGCAATAATAGTTACTATAATAAACAGATACAAAGGATCTATATTCATCGTTCATACCACCAACATAATAAACAAACTGGTAGACCAATGCCTAAAGTCCAAGCAAATAGCCATAATAAAAGTTGTATCTCAACGGACATTATCTAGATCATCCTCTAGTTTAAATAATACTTCTTTTGCTTTATTGAGAAATGCAATTACTGTTTTTGCATTATTTGGTTGAACCCAACCATCTTCAAAGTTACATTCTTCACTAAGAAGGTGTTGAGCATCTGATAGGATACCTGCGGCATACATAATTTGTCTACCGGGTTTTGTTGTTTCAAATCTTGATTTCATCTCTTCTCCTTTGTTTTACCATTTAAATACATTATATCACGACCTGTATTTAATGTAAACAATTAGATGAAAAGAATTGTAACGGAATTGTAACAATTATTCGTTAATTGCTACAACTATTGGGGTGGGTTCTTCTTCGACTTCTTTAGGTTCTGGCCAGATAGTATCTAAACAATATAATAATAGCCAAGTTGCAAGAGTTTCCATAATATAGTCTCCATAATAAAATTAAGCACAATCACCAAATGTTTCAAATTTCCTTTTTAGATATTCTAGATCATTTTGATCTAATTTTTTTTCTTCTTGTTCTTCTTCTTCTTTTTCCGGGTCTATAGTTTTGTCAGTATTTGTTTCCATTTCTGTTCCTTTTGAGAATTTTTATTGTTTAGGCTTTTGGCCTTGGATAAGGCCAAATTTGGCCTTTTTTATATTTATAATATTTAAACATTTTTACAAAAAACGCAAATCTTTTAGGCTCGTGTTCTGGATTTGGTAAACGACCTTCAAAATGGTCTAATAATTCTCCATACATTTTTTCATAATCAGAAGATTGCATACCATATTACCCATAATAATGCTATTAAACCTAGTGCTATAAATTCTTTACAATCTTTCTTTTTATAAAAAATTGGTTTATCTTTTTTCTTATTAAACATAATACTCCATAGTATCATAGTAAACTTTTAATGATACCACCACCATAAATGATAGCCATCATTACATTAATTAAAATTACAGCTGGTTCTTTCCAAAGTATACCAATATAAACCCAACCTATCCCAGCTAAACATCCTAACCATACATTCCATGGATACCAATCCATTGAGCTAGCAAATGCACAAGCACATGCTCCAATAGTAGAGATCCATTTTATCCACCAGGTTAATGATAATTGTTCAATATTCAATTTCATTCGGATTCTATTTTAAATGTTTTAAGTTGTTTTGCCATATTGTAATCAACCTTAATATTAAATGTATAATTTTCAAATTCTTTTTTATTAATGATATAAGTTGGTTGATGAAATGTTCTATCTATAAGCATATATTTTTTACTTTGTCCTGGCATAATATTATCATACATTTTATTTACAGGTATATAAGCAATCTGTTCATAGATTAAATTATCATGTATCCCATACCCTGAAATTTTTACTTTCATTTCAGAATATCGTGGTATATTTATAAATCCGCCTGACGCATCATAACAAAAATCAATATCTTTATTTTTATATTCTGTAAAACAAATCATTTGTCTATCTGAAGATTTAATATCTTTTTTAAGAAAAGTTGATAATAAACCACCTACCACATTAAATCCAACAAAATTTATAACACCAGAACCTATTCTACCTGATAAATCAGTAGAAGTAGTTCCTTCTACATTTGATGTACTAATAAAAGTTTCAACATCACTAACCCATTTTGGTTGCCATAATAAAGTTGTTTTTATATTATAACTAACACTATAGATATCAGGTGTGGTATTAATATTATCAATGGTAAAAACTAATGCATTGGAAGAATTATCCAATTTTTGCATTATGGCTCTTTTTTCTTGCCAATTATTTAAATTTGAATCTACATCTTCAGATCCGTTGGCAATAATTGTATTGTCTTTTTTAACCTGTACATCAGCACTAATGGTTACAGAATTTAAAAATCTATCATATTCAATAATTTCATATGATTTAATATAACCACCATGATATTCTAATGAATCTTCGACAATTTTTCCATCTTTTAACTCTCTATCACTAATTATAAATGTACCTACAACTTTTTGTAGAGCCTCAAGCTTGGATTGATAAAGAGCCTCCTCAAAGGTATTACCATATCCAGTAGCTTGAACTATCTCGGCTCCGACATTAGCTGAGGCGCTAATTAGAAGAGGTATTATCAGAGATTTTAGTTTTTGCTTCATCATAAAGTTCACTAACTTTGTCCACAAAACCATCTATACCATAAAGTGCAATATAGATGCCAATAATAATACCAATTAAGAATCTAAACATTATTCACCATCCATTTGAGCTCTGATTACATGAGCCGCATTAATAGATTTTTTAGATGCTCTTACTGTAACCGACACCATATCCACCTCTGGATTTAGTATTCTTTTACTTACAACAGCACCTTTAAGTATACCATTTGAACTTTCGTTAATGGTTTGTTTTACACTTTGAGCAACTTTTGTAGCACGGTTACGTTCCTCAACATTTGCAACTTTATTTACAAGTTGATTTTCAGTAACCTGGTCGCCAAAGATATCTGTTTCAGTAACTGGCACAGTATCATCTGTAGCTCCATTTGTTACATTATCGTTTAGAATTGTTTTTGAAACATTCTCAACAAACTTTTCTGTTTTAACTGAATTATTTAAAAATTCAACAATACCAGCACGAGCACGCATTGTTGCAACTAAAAATGCTTCCTCACGTGAATTTGCATGGTTAAAGTTTACTGGGGATGTTGCGGTTGATTCAATAACCAACCATTCAGCTCCTGTTTCATCAAATTCAAGAGTAATTTTTCCATTATCTTCTAGAAAAACAACTTCTTGTTGTTTAATTTCAGGTTTTGCTTCAAGTGGATTATCAATTTGTGTTACAGTTTCCTTCTCAGAAAATGTAGTACAACCTGTAGCAAATATAATTGCTAAAGCTGCACACATAGGTTTTAGCTTCATGTTAATTTCTCCTCATTTTGCTAATGTCTTTGGCAGAATCGCCATTAAATACTGGTACAGAATTAGATTTATGCATCGTGGCGATACCAATCATATTAGTACCAGTATATTCTTGTCGTTTTGGTTTTGCAGTAGAACCAGTGTTTATAGATAGACTAGGATATTGTGGAGTCTGTCTGTGTATGATACCACTAGCTACTGGATTGAAATGTGTTTCGACCGCAACAAGTTTTACCTTACTGGGTTGTCTAGATTTGTCAACGCGTTTTTTAGATTTACGCATTGGCTTGTAAGTATTTTTCACATATATCATCATAATAAAAGCATTATATCACGTTAGTTAATTAATGTAAACACTTTTGTATAATCTTTTTAAGAACCATTTATTCTGGTTCCAATATTCAATTAATGCCTCTGGATTATATTCATGTTCCCATTGATATTTTTCATCAACATATTCATAGTATTTGTTATTTACAAATAACCTAAAAGTACTAATGCCTGCAATCTTCGGGAGCATATCGATTCCAAAAAGTCTTTTGATAAATTTATTTATTTAATAATTCAAATCGTACTTCTGGAGTAAGTGTTGCAGGATCTTTTGCCGACTGCACATCTAACCATTTTTGATATGCTCTTCTTCCATCGCCTTTCGCTTTTACTCTTTGTCCGCATTCATTACATGCATGAAATGCTGATACAAATTCTTTGCCGTTGTCAGTTGTATATACTTCAAAGTCTTCGATAGTAAATTTATCTACACACTGATTAAACGTGCATCTTACTTGCATAGTCTTTGGATCAATAAAAGAAATATCGTCTTTTTTCTTCGACATCTTTTTAACCATTATGTACCCCACTCGTTTTTAAATAAAGGGACCTGCAATCTTCGGGAGCATATCTATTCCAAATTGTATAATCTGGATCTACTTTTTTGGCAATTTTTAATAGATCTTGATAATGTGTTTGACCTTTTTGCCAAACTCGATGATCATCTGAGTACTCATAGTACCAGTCCATTCCTTGGAGAAGTTTGACATATTTAGCTTCATCAGCCATATTATTTTTCTCCTTTATAACCACGATCGACTATTATTTGAAATGGATCTTTACCAGAATCTAATTCATTAAAAAAGATCCATTTATTAATATTCTTCATTATAAATTTTTTGTATTTGGATACTGAAATTGGACTATCTTTTTTAAATTTTGCAACAAGTGAAGCTTCGTATGTAAGATACCCACCAAAATAATCAAATTCGGCTGGATCCCAATTGTTTTTGTTTTCGTTTTTAATGTTCATGGTTTTCTCTCTTTTTTCAACCTTTAAATACATTATATCACGACCTGTATTTAATGTAAACACTTTTTAAAAACTTTTTAATATCTTTGTATAATATGCCAACCAAATTGAGTACGAACTGCATCACTAGTTTCACCGACTTCAAGAGCAAAAGCTGCTTCTTCAAATGGTTTAACCATCATACCACGGCCAAATTCACCTAGATCACCACCTTTTGCTTTAGATGGACAAGCGCTATATTCCTTTGCCACATCTTCAAACAAGGCACCCTCACTTAATTTTTGTTTAATAAGTTTTAGATTTTCTTCTGTTTTTACTAAAATGTGTTTTGCTTTTACAGTATCCATAATATATCCTTATTTTTTAGTTAACTTTACTTCAGGCATCTCATCAGCGCCAGCTATAACGATACCAGATCCGAAAATTTTATTATATTGGTTTAACATATCTCTGTTAGGAGCGCCGCTGGAGGCGATGGCAGAGCGTTGTATAACTACTGGGTCCTCAACATAAGGCATAAATGGTGCCAAACCTGCACCTAATCCCTTTTCTGTTTGTTGATAGACAATTGATACAGCATTTTTTGCTGTAATTGTATCAGTGTCCTCAGTCATGTCAGCAATAAGTTCTTCACCACTAAGTAACTTATATATTTTAATGTTTGTTGCCATTATCTTTTTTCCTTTTCAATAATATAATCCAAATAATCTGCTGCTTTATCCACATTAGTAAAATACTTAATAAAAAACTTTCTTGGGTCTAATATATGATCAGCAACAACAAGAAATCTTCCATTAATAGCTGACATTTTAAAAATATAATTTTCCCTTGCCACCATTGGATATGATAGCATATATGGTTCGGTCATTATCTATTTCCTTCAATAAATGCTACTAATTCAGCATCTTTTAATAATCCAGTTTTTGTAGCAATTGATTCATTATTTTTAACAAGAACAAGATGAGGTACACCACGAACATTATACTTTCTGGCCAAATCCATATTCTCTTCAATGTTTATCTTATAGACAGATACATCACTTTCAACTTCTTCTAAAACTTTAGAAAGCATTTTACATGGTTGGCACCATGTTGCATAAAAATCCAAAAGTACTACATCATTTGTTAGTTCTAATATATTTTCTTTTACTTCATTAATTAACATTTTTTCTCCATAGTGAGAGGGGAGCTTAGCTCCCCAACTCTCTGTTACTTATTCTCAGTTAAAAGCGCTTGATTAAAAAATTTAAGATCTTTTTTATTATTGATCTCAATTTTCTTAGGCTTTTTAGACTCAGGAATAACATTTTCAAGACCAATACTTAAAATACCATTTTTAAATTGAGCACCATGTACTTCAATTGTGTCAATTAAACGAATATTTTTCTTAAATGATCTTGTGCCGATGCCTTTATGAAGATATTCAATCTGTTCTTCAGATTCTTTTTTATTACCTTCAATGGAAAGCACACCTTCGCTGACAGTAATATTAATTTCGTTCTCATCAAAACCTGCAACAGCAAGTTCAACAACATATTTCTCATCGCTGAGTTTAATAATGTTATGAGGCGGAAATTTATCACCTGTGTGGTCGACAGTTGAACTTAACATAGATTCAAGTTCATTGAAAATTCTATCGAAACCGAGAGTTGATGGGTATAGATGCCCAAAGTGAATTTTAGTCATAATTTTCTCCTTATTTAAAAGCAAGATTTATAAAATGTACACCCATAAGGCGTGTACAATACTATTTATATTAAATTTTCCCAACTAAATCCAAACTTGGTGTTAATGTTTCCTCACCTGGATTCCATTTGGCAGGACATACCTGTCCTGGATTTTCCCTAACATATATCGCAGCTTGTAATTTTCTAACTAGATCACTGGCATTTCTACCAATACCTTCGTCATGAATTTCAGCAGCCTTGATAATACCATCCGGATCCACAATAAATGTGCCGCGAAGTGCTAGGCCTTCTGCGAATTGCATACAATCAAAATTAATTGTAAGATTACCCGTTGGATCTCCTAACATAGGATATTGTATTTTGTTAATTGTTTCACTAGAATCATGCCAAGCTTTATGAGTAAAATGAGTATCTGTTGAAACAGCATAAACTTCTACTCCCATCTCTTGTAGTTGAGCATAGTGGTCTTGTAAATCACCCAATTCAGTAGGGCAAACAAATGTAAAATCTGCTGGATAGAAAAATATTACAGACCATTTACCTTCTAAATCTTCATTGGTAATTGTTCTAAATTGTCCATTGTGATATGCTTCTGATTTAAATCTTTTTATTTTTGTATTAATTAGTGCCATTATAATTTACCTTTTTGAAAATCATCTAATGCTTGATTCAAAGGTTTATATTCATATTTGTTTATTTTATTTTCCTTTGCATCAATCTTATTTCTTTTTGCATGAATATTTCTAGCGTGTTGCGCTGCATAGACTATTAAGTCAAATAGATTGCCATTTGTAACCTCTGCTGCTTTTTGTATATCAATATCTTCAATATGTTTATGTTTTCTTTCTTCACTCATAATTTTTCTCCACAAGATTGACAAAGTATTACATGTGGTTCTTTATTCATATCATTTTTAAATCCACATTTACCACATTTCTTTCCAAATATAAGATCATAGTTATCTTCATATGGTTTGGAAGGTCCTTTCGTCTGGATACTATCTCCAGTTATATCATTCTTTGCTGCCATTAATATAACTTTTTAGGTAAAGTTTGTTCAGAAAGTTTTTTAAGCCATCTTTTTCTAGCCTGACTTTTTGCTTTTTTTCTTTGTGAAGTAGGTTTTTCATAAAATTCTTTTTCACGGAGTTCTTGCATAAGATTTGATTCCTGAACTTTTTTCTTAAATTTTCTTAATGCTTTATCCAATTGTCCTTCACCTACAATAACTTTAAGACCCATAGGTTCTTCAGATTTTTGTTTTTTATTAAATCTTTTATTACGAATAGCGATAATAATTCTCCTTAATAATTATTTTATTTTTTTCTTTAACCATAATAATCCTGGTATTAAAATTAAAGCAATTAAACAACCAAAAAATGTACCAAATGCTAGACCCCAGTTTGCTGACACTGCACCACCGGCCCAATCAGAACAAGCATTACCTACACCTGCTCCAATAACAGCACCAGTACCTCGTTGCCATGATTTCGGGAAATATTTTTCAAGATGCAAACCATATAATGCACCTAGTATCATAATACCGTTATCAACAATACCAAATAGGATGTAATCTATCATTTTAAAACATTATATCACGAAAAAGAATTAATGTAAATATATTTTTTTCCATAAAAAAGGGAGCCGGAGCTCCCTTAGTATATACATAAACAATTACTTGTTCATTACGTACATTGTTACTTCGAAACCGAAACGCATTTCAGTTGCTTTAGGTGTTGTCCACATAATGTTTCTCCTAATTTAAAGTTTAAATTAGCAGGTCAGTAGAGAGTCTTGCAACAGGTCTACCTTGAGCACAATATAGAATTTTCATTCTATACATACATTATATATCAAAATAACATATAATGTAAATAAGGGAAATTATTAATATTCCCTAAATTATTTACTTGTATTTACAAATGAATACATTTTTTCTACCGCTGTTTAATCACTTCCTCTAGATAGCATTCGTCCATCATCTGTAGCATCATCTTGGTAGTCATACGTCCAGCAAGATATTCATCAAGTTGACTTTTACAGTAATCACTGATTTCCACTCCTTCAAGTCTAATTGACTCTATTGCTTGATCAACTGCCTGTTGTCTGTCTATTTTTTTAGCCATTGAATTTTGTGTGATATTCATCTAAGATCAAATCTTTAGTCATACCAAGTATATCAGTACTGTGACAAAGTCACGTTTAGGCAGATTCACCACCTTCTGATTCTGTTGGAGCTGGTTCTTCTACTTTTTGTTGCTCAGCTAGTTGTTCTTCCCCTTGCTTTTTGACTTTTGCAATTAATGCTGCAATTTCATCAAATGGGTGTTTACCTAGTGATCTAAGTATTGTATTTACTTCTTGCACTTCAAGTTCTAATTTTATAGCCATAATTATTCCTTATTTTTTCTAATTCCACCAATATTATACTTAGGAACGAGTTCCCAATCTGGCTTTTCTTTATATGAAACAACTTTAATTTGTGATAAAGATGCTTTTGGTTCAGCCTTTGCTTTATCTACAATCTTGAGTAACCCCCAATCTTGTAATAAATCTGCAATGACATTTCTTCTTTCTATGTCTGACATAGAAATATCTGATTCCTTTCCGTCAAGCGCAAAGAGTTCTTTGAAATGTACTATAAAGTACTTTCCTTGTTTGTGTAAAATATGACATGATTGAAACAACTTCTGTTCTTTTTTAGAAGCTATACCGATTCTAGTGAGTGTTTCTCTGACTTTAAGAAAATTATCAGGTTCAATTAGATCCACTTCCAACATCGATTCGGGTGTCCAATCATAATAGATTGTCCCTGCGGTCATAATAAATTAGCCTTTAATAATATTGTTACTATATTTATATATCTAACTTCTTCCACCGACCTCAAATACCTCTCTAATATGGTTTAATTGGTCATTAGATAATAAATCATATACTTCCATTGCTTTTGCTTGAGAATATTTATAATATTTCATAATTAACTTTATATCCTCTTGTATTGTATCTTTTTTATACCATTTGCTAAATCTCTTTTTTCTAGATATTGAATTTAAATAAAAATCAAATTGCCATTTTTTAGCTATATCATGATGCCTATTCATTACATTTGCATACATAATTGTATCTGGAAAATATGATAATCCACGATTTATCATAAATGGCGGATAATCTTTTTCTGCCTGTGGATCTTCAAATAAATCTTTTTTAGATAAATTAATACTATTTAAAAAATCAAATGGGTTCATTATCCAGCGTGTCTTGTAATATAATTTGTTCTTATCTTTTGTGGTGAAAAATATTGTCTTACAATTGATTGAACTGTATCTATTTCAAATGCTTTACAACTAAATACATCTAAATATAAATCACCTGTTGAATCCACAAAATGTGCAACAATTGTTGATGTCACAATAATTTGAATTGCTGTATATCCAGCTTTATCTGGAAATTCTTCTGCTGTATATTCAATTCTAGGTTTACCAATAGGTTCCATTTCAATTCTATCAACAAGTGTTTCAATAAATTCTTCTATTGTATCAGGATCTTTAATCATTTTTCTATTACAATTACTACAATCTAATAGTAAATGATAACCCCAGTAACTAATATCATTCATGTTCTACTCCTATTTGTAAAATCCAATCTTCAGCCATTATTTCAGCTTCCATAATATTAGGGGAAGTAATACTATCAATGTGTATATCATCTACAAACAAAAGTAATGTTAATTCACCTGGTATAAATCTAGCAATTTCAACTTTTCTACCAAATTTATTATAGGTTTTAATAATCATATATTTTGTATTTCTTTTAATGCAGACTTAGAACATGTGAATGTGATATCCGGGTATCTCTTTTTTAAATCCTCAATAATATCATCATATGTATCACCTTGTGTTAAAAACATATCATCTTCTTTATTATATACATACCATTGCTTATTTATTCTTTCAAACTTAACTGGCACAATATTTTCTTGTTCTTTTTCTTCATATGCCTCATCAACTTTTTGTATAATATTTTTAACTCTTAATGCTATTATTCTATAAAATATGAATAAACCAATACCAACGCCAATAAAGAATCCTATAAAAAATTCCATATTAATCCTTATTTAAATTTACATTGAGCCATAACTTCTGTTAAAGCTGCCATTAAATTAAGTTCATGATCTGCAACAAAAGCTGCCTTATATTGATAATCAGCAAGAATAACTACTAATTGTGGAATACTTATTTGTTCTATGTGTGTGGAAGCAGTATCATATAATTGCCTGAATATATTTATACTATCGCTGTCTCCATTTTTGGCAACCCATTTCCGTACTCCGGTAAAGTTTTTTGTTTTTAGGTTATTGATAAGTTCTTTGAATGATTCTTCTGTAAAATTTAATAGGATACCAGAGTCAATTTTACCAGAGACTGAATATCTTTGTAGTTCATTTAATACCCTGCGCCAGTCTGGTAAGTGTTTAGTAATAAGTTCTACTATGGGTTTTGGATCATATTGAATGTTTTCCTGTCCAAGGATTTGTGTCACTCGTTTAAAGAAGGCTGCTGCGATCTCTTGCTTGAGTTTATTTTCTATTTTGAATTCAACAACAGCACATCTAGAATGGAGTGGTTCAATGATTCTATTCTTATAGTTACATGTGAATATGAACCTACAATTGTTAGAAAATTCTTCAATGAATGCTCTTAATGCAGGTTGAGTAGAGTTAGGATTAAGATAATCTGCCTCATCTAGAATAACAACCTTTTTGGAATCTGTGAGAGATACAGTTGAGGCAAATGATTTAATTTTAGTTCTGAGTGTGTCGATGCCAGATTCTTCGGAACCATTTATTAATAAGAATTCAGCACCAACCTCATTACATAATGCTTTTGCAACAGTTGTTTTACCAATACCAGGGCCACCGGCAAAAAGGAAGTTTGGTAGTTCACCAGAACCAATAAACTCCTTAAATGTATCTTTTAATTGCTTTGGTAATATGCAATCATCAATTTTCTGTGGTCTGTATTTTTCGACCCACAAATATTCTTGTACCATAATTTCTCCATAATATATAATTCAATTCTAACACATCAAAGATTTAAAGTACAATTATAATTTAAATTCAGAGTCTGCTTCTATAGCAACATAATATGTTAAGTCACTATTTTTAGCCTTAAACCTAGAAATTTTCTTAGATGATATAGATACATCATAATCACCTGGGATCATTTTAAGATTATCAACCTTAAGGTTTACAGTAAATTCAGAGGTTGTTGTACCAAGTGCATTTGTAAATGTATTACTTGTGGCATTTTTCTTGTCACCTACATTTAGATTGATAGTTGATCCATCACCTGTAAACGATACATCTTCTGATTTTAGGATGGGCGCGGTTCGCATGATCATTTCCAAAGTAGAAACACCGAGAGAGAGATTAATTTCTGCTTCAGGAAAAATGATATCCTTTGATGGGATAATCATATTTTGAACCGCGGCACCAAAATATTTAATTGCATTTGAGCCTTCTTTAATGACGACATATTTGTCATTAAATTCCAAATCTGGATCTGTGAAAAGACTTAATGCACCTAGGAATTCATTTAGGTCATAAATTCCGAATTCAGTTGGAAATTGTTCTGTAACTGTTGTTGTAGCAAATACCGTTTTACCAATATTTACAGTAGACAATTTATTCCCTGGTTTAAATAATAAATTACCATTAATACTGGCAAAGTTTTTAATAATGTTTAAAGTATCTTTTGAAAGTTTCATTTGGTTCCCTCGATATCAAGTTCGTTCATAAATAAAATACAACATATAGCATGAGCAAGATGTGAGTATCCGGTTTCTGGATCGTCGATTTCACCTTCTTTATAT
>Ga0208644_1003621_pt1 | contig 11916 bp, 2 predicted proteins | sample VirMetDEL_Nov_18_FD_184517 | JGI IMG/M metagenome (GOLD analysis project Ga0208644, IMG submission 184517) | Aqueous microbial communities from the Delaware River and Bay under freshwater to marine salinity gradient to study organic matter... | ecosystem: Environmental > Aquatic > Marine >... | reverse complement strand
TGTGGTTTTTACTAAAAAAATCTTGGTACTTGTTCCAGCCGCCCAAACTTTTCTTTCGTCATCCCATCTAACATCCAGTGGGCCACTCTTCCAATTACTAGGATTTTTAAAAGCATCAGAAGCAAATATAGTTGAGTCACCAGTATCTGCTGGAACAGGTTTTCCATCTACATCAAATCCCCAACCTGTTAGAACCATCGGGGATCGAAAACCTACGGCACGTATATTGGTAACTTCTACATGCGAGCCTTTGTATGAAGCATATTCATCATTGAAGTCAGCAAATCTAAAATCACCAGTTCCCTTTACGGCGAATTCAATATTATGCCCAGATTCTAACCATCCAGTAGTTAACCCCTTTCTATTATCGAGCCTAATGCCCGTACCAACTATTGTGGTAGTATCTGCTGTGCTATATGATAATTCATTAACAGTGGGTGATCCAGAAGTTTTTATGGTTGAATTAAATAAGAGTGATCCAGTTGGTGCGTAGTACAAACTTAATCCATTATTTGGATTAAATGGGTTTAGGGTTAGTGAATTCGGTTCAGTCTTATTTGTGGGGACTTCAAAATGTGGAAAGCCACTGGCTGCAAAAAATGTTGAATATGGCGAATATACTCCGTCAAATCCAACACCCGCCTTTTTAGTAAAATCACTATCTAATTGATTTAGTTTATTGGAAAATTCTTCTGTTGTAGATGAGACAACTGATGGTCTATCTACTGGATTATCATCCTTTTCCGCTATTAATTTCGTGTTCCAAACTTGTTCTGTGATAATATCTGAATGTAATACAGATTTTGACACATCTTTCTCATGATCATCGTACATTTTATTTTCCTGTCATTCTTCCGGAGATTTTTCTAATTTGCTTTGCAACATCTGCATTGGTTTTTCCTGCTTTCTTAACTGCGGAGTTAAATGAGTAACTTGTCTCAATACCGTTACTTTTTACATTAACACTTAACTCAGTCACAAAAGGTCCAGATGTAAATAATGCATCACCAATTCTACTTATCACAGGTGCGCCAGGTAATGTTATACGACCTTCTTCTAAAGCAAACTGCCCATAACCATCGATTGAATTTGCTATAGCTTGAGCGGCATAATTCATTCCTACAAAACCACTTAATTGTTCTGTAAAACTTAGACTGTAACCACCCGCTGGTGACGGTAGTGAGCCGTACAATGGAAAAATATAATTTTCTGGAACTAAATCATTTTCAACAGAACTCTCAACTTGACCACCAAATATAAAATTATGTTGTGTGAACCAAGGTCCATACCTATGCCTTGTTGATTGTTGTGGGATAGCAACTGATTCTGGCGGTACAGCCCTTGGTGAATACAATAGAGACAAGTAATTTATGTTTGGCTTATCCCCACCACTGGCGTTCTTAAGCGTATCACCATTTGCCTCGTACAATATATCTAATAAATTCCTGAGTGCTAATTCTGATATACCTTTTGTATCTGCTTTTGGTTTGGGGTAGAGCACTTGACTTGTTTTAAATTTTGTAAATGTTATACAGTTAACACCATGATCAGGACAAATTAGATTAGTAAAGTCATAAACAAGTCTAGTATTACTAATACCAACTGCGGGAGACTCTGCGGTGTTTGTATTGTCATTACATAAAATTTCTTCCAGTCTACTTCTTCTGTCTGACGCCGAGCTAACTGGCGATAAAGTATAGCTTAAAGAGTCATAAAATTTAGTATAGCTATTTATAGTTGATATGTTATTGTCTTGTGCATCTTTATTTACGGTTGGTCCCCCAGGAATTGTATAACTAATACCATTGTAAATACTGTAGTCAGGGTTAGCTCTAACTATAGGATATTTTATTTCACCAGGTCCGGTTTGATAGTTTATATCATAAAGAGACTTTGTACCATTATGTTCAACCATTAATGGTTTTCTATCTCTAGAGTACCAGTAAAAGTAATCATAAGGAACAAATACATACTCTTCATCTACATTAATTTTTGTATGGACTTTTGAAAGATAACTACTCTGATATTTAGAATCTTCTGAAACGTTTGAAAAATCAAAGGCATATGTGCCATCGTCTAAAGTGATGGATTCATCTTGTCTATCATTAACAGAACTTGTTGTTCTGTCACTAATACCTGTTCCACTAACTAATCCTGAAAGATAATTCGCGTAACCAACAACTCTACCACCATCCATGAATTTATTATGCTGTGGCGCTTCAAAAGTATCCCAAATACTGGGTTCTAAATAAGCCGAGTTAGACGGGTTCCAGGAATGTTGATATTCACCATAATTATCAATATCTTCAGTTACTTTTGCTGTTACCTGCGGAGACCAAGCAACCCAAGATTTCCCATAGTGCTCATCTCCAATTTTTTTAATTGTCGAGTGCATCTGATTCATGACATCTATAACATCTTTTCCGCTATGCTCGCCAGATGGACTGTTATAAATAGGTTTCTTTCCTTGAACAACTTTGCCGCTCCTTAAACTTCGTTTATTTAAAGCTTTAAAATCTTGATAGTTTTTGTGTGATCGGTGTTCATCTGCTGGTGGATCATTTGTTGGTACTGGTATATTAATTTGTGAATTAACAGAACCGCTAGGATCTGGAATATTAAATAACAGACCGGTAATTGTATCAACGGCGGTAGTATGATCTGCATCATATGCTCTCATTAAAGAATACAAGACACATGGTTTAATAGTATCAGTAAATTCTAACCAATTTGCTTTATTTGACATAGCAGCACGTATTTCAGCAACACTAGCGACATAGATTCCACCAGGCGCTATATTTTCAAGCCAATCATTTCCGTTATCAGGAAAAATATGCTGCATATCAATTGGTATAAAATCAACAATATCATTATGCTCTAAGATAGGAGTAATAACTGGAATTGATCTTTGTTGTGTTTGCTTTGGACTAAATGATGATGTAGATGCAACTCTTGGAACTCTAATCTCGCCCCAATATTGATAAATATATTTCTGTGGAACTTTCACCACTCTTGATTGCAATCCACCAACAACAAATTTTGCTGTAGGATTTTCACTTGCCCTAATCGATATGGTGCTTTGAGATACATCAGATCTTACATTATTTATATCCAAACCCGCCCTATCAACAACTGCCGCAGTATTTTGATGTTCTTTTGTTTCAACTGGAAATAAACCGCCATACCCAGTAGTGTTTGCGCTTCTGAAAGCAGAATCTACACTTGAGCCATCAGTACCCTTACCTGTATAATCATCATCTAATGGATCTAAATAGTTAGGACCAAAAGCCCCACCTTCAAAAGCATTATTAAATGGATTTGGATCGCCAGGGTTAATGTTTCCAAGATTTTTATCACCATAATCTGGTACTTCGAATCCTAGTAAATGATAAGCAATACTACTGAAGGGCTGATTAAGATTAGTGGCAAATCTCCTATCCAACACCTTAATAGAGATTACACCACCAGGTCTACTATATTGATAACTTTTAAGTAGCGGAAAAGACGCAAAAGAACTGGCAGAATTTGTGTAGTTAGAAACTACAGTTCCATTCCAATAATTGTTATCAGAAGCATCTGTGGTTTGTATTTTATGTAATTCTATTATAAAATCAACACCGGCATCATCACACACTTTTGATATAAATTCAAGCACGTTGCTTGAAATATTACCTTCGTAAATATAGTCGGCAGTAATTTTTCCGGCACCAACCATAAAATTGTAAAAACTGAGTATATCAAGACCATAAAAATATGGGTTGGCATTAATCGATGAATTAAAAAGTACACCACCAATGTTGTAAGTTTCAGTGCCACTTATTATATTTCCACCAAAGTTTCTTTTTGTGGGTAGTGGTGAATTTGTGGGATTGTTGTTTATTAGCTCATGCAGTGCGTAACAAACCATATCAAAACGCATTCCATCAGTATTTCTAGACCCTCCAAATCTTGAATAGTTTAATATCCCATCAGAATCATTTTCAAAAATACCAAATACATTTTGAATATTATAAACATCAGCCCAATTTACCGATCTATTATTGGTTCCAAAAGTTATGCCTATATCTTCTATGCTACCGTCTACCGCCCTGTCGCTTGGTCTACCATTTTCATATATTTCATGTGTTCTCATTGTTGGAGAAACAACACCTAAAGAACTTGTTAAATCAACATCTAATGTTGTTGAACTTCCATAATATGATGGAGAATAATTTGTTGGTACAGAAGTTAATTGATAATATTGATTCTGTGACATATAGTTCACAAAACCTTCTTTAGCATGTCCAAAACCAGTAAAATCCTGTAACAACATTGAACAGTTTTGAAGAAGTCTTAATGGACTACCTAACTTTACATTATATATTTTTCCAGCGTTAGGAGATGCGTTTCTTGAAATTTCTTGTATAATACCATCATATTGAAAAACTATATTCAAACTAGTGTCAACGACCTTAAAAGTTTGTGGAGACCCAATTAATGGCATACTCCCAGCAATAGAAGCATTTGAATAATTTGGAATCTCAATATCCATCAATCTTTGTTCATAAGAACCAGCGGTGGTATCATTGTACCATATCTGAGCACCGGCATCATATTTAAGATTTGAATTTGGTAATGTATCTTCTAAAAGAGAAACATTTAAACTACCGCCCTGTGAAGCCCAATCCGCCGACACATCAAAAGTTACAACACTACAACCCATAAAAAATTGTGGACCAATATTTGGAGCAACCGTAGCAGATGTAGAACCAAATGGTGATGGTTGTGTTGAAGAATTAAAAGTCGCCATTAGCTTTCCCTCTCGTAAGTCCATTCAATTGAATATGAATACTGTCCGGTTCTGGGATTCCATGATTCAGTTGGGGCGCTATGAAAACATCTAGCGGCAACTACTGGATTTGAATAGTTCAATGCGGCAGTTTCGTTTGCTGGATTTGCTGCGTCAAATATTTTTTGAAAATCTGCTGTATTTGTTATACTTGGTTTTTTGCTATATAACCACCAGTTAAGTGAATCATTTGTGGCAGCACTTGTTGTGTTTAGATCCGTTACCCCAACAGCATCACTCCAATAACCTGTTGCACTTATTATATCCCCACTATCCGTAATCCAGTTTGGCTCAAATCGAGCCATACTAACACTAATATTTAAGGATCGTTTATATTCACTTCTTGAATTTAAATACTGAAGTACCGGTTGATTTCTACCAATTACTGGAATGTTGGCAAAAATTTGACCGGGGTGCGTATCTTGTATATCAATATTTTCAGTAATACTACCCGAAATAATGTTTGGAGGTCTATTATCATAAGTGAAATTATAAGTGATTGTGCCCTGTGAAAAATTTAAACCTTCTGATTTACTCTTGTATTGTGGGTGTAACCAGTTCAGTTCACTGGCGTTTCTGGCTAAATGATATATCCTACTAGCAAGCGCCGATCCGCCAACATTCGCTTCTAAATAATTTTTATAGTAGTCTTTAGCATTTTTGAAACTGTTATCCTCATGTCGATTTGGATATAAAACATGTCCCATGTCACCAGAGTTTTCAAATGCAATAGAATTTAATCCCCTTATAGTACCATCAATAGAAACTTGTGTTAAACCATCTTCACCACGACTGACATTAACATTATTTTCATGAGTAACAAGATGTCCATCATTAAAATCTCCAGATGGAATTGCCACAAAAGACTCATTAATAGAATAAGCGCCTCCCCTTATATCTATATTTTCAGTTAGTGTCCTATCCGCTAATATATAAACATCAGTACCAGTATTATCAAATAAAGAACTACCAAATGTTGTAAAAGTGCTGTTATCTATGGTAAATACACCACCCGGAAAATTCCCATGTCCAGCTTCTAGTGTTTCATAAACATAGCCGCTGGCTTGTTGCCAAGGCGACAACCCATCAACATACGAGGGGGTGTATTGGGTCAAAGAACCTTCTGATCCACCACTGTTTTCATAATACTGCTGTTTACCACTTACCGTATTATCATAAGTTCCAGTAGCGGAATATGCGGGCTGACCAACAGCATTAATACTATGGCTGATATTATAAACTTTTAAAGTGGAAGATGTATTATCTCCGCGATAATATTTCTGGTCCGCTTCTTGTATTTCCCAAGTTTCACTAGCAGAGCGAATGAAGTACCTAAAGTTATCCTCTGTTCTAGAGCTAATAAAATCGCCACTGTCAGTAGAGGTGATAAAATTATTTGTAATAATATCTACAGTATAAGGGCAAGGCATGACCCACCTGCCCTCATTCGCAAAGTTTATAGCTTGGACATTTCCAATAAAAGCAATACCTTTACCGCCACTTCTCAAGTTTAGATCAAGTATTTCAACTTTAACAGCCTGCCCAGGACTAAATAATTTTCTTATTTCTTCCTGCTTGCTCATGATTGATAATAAACTATCATCAAGATCTAATTCATGATTTGGGTCATCATCGGCAGATTTTGTTGACACCCAAGAGTCGGCGGAAAACGAACTTTCAAATGTGACACTATCTACTACCGGATTACCTTTGTTAGGAAGTAACGTGCCTTGTAAGTTGATTTGGTATTCAACACCTATTGCATCACCATTTTCAGAATTTAAATAATTCTTATTAAATGTGACTAAAGGTGCGGGTACTAAATATTTGTCATTTATTTTAATAGGCATTATGCTGTATTCCCGAATCTTTCTTGAGCGACAGACCTACCATAAGATCCTGGACTGTTATCTGTATCTTTTGTATTTTCATAATCCATCAAAGCTTCCGCAATTGCTTGTTTAACCATTGTTTCCATTCCCGGTAAAACATTGCCACCTATATCTACACTTAAATTACCGAGTTGTACACTAATAGTTTCTGGTATTGCATGATTAATTAATGCGTTTTCGAGTTTCCCTGCGGCATCACTAATTGATTCACCGCCCATAACATTCATCGTCCCGTTTGCTGGAACATTTCCGCCGTTATTCATATAATGGAGATTGCCCGCACCAATTCTATTTACTGCGGATCGTTGCATTACAAATTCACCACCTTGAGCGTATAGTGGTGTTTCTGCGTGACCTGGTATCATTCCTCCGGAATGTTTTTGGATATCTTTACGATGAGTACTTACTCTTAATTTATCCAGATCTGGTCTCATATAACCCGCTAATATTTCTGCAATATCTCCCATTGCGAGAAGTTCTTTAGTGGAATCATTTTCGCTAAGTAAACCTTGAACTAAACTCTCTGTCGATAACTGGTCTGCGAATTGACTCTGTGCTGCCTCTCTAGTCGTCTTTACTAACTCTGAGAATTCGTTATTATTCATAACTTTCTGAGAAGACAATTTTGCTCCTATGTCTGATGAGAATCCGATTATGCGTTCTTTATGTGTGGTTAATGCTCCCACTGCCTGTTCTCTTAGTTTTTTATCTACGTCAAAGAGGAATTTTTCATTGACGGGGTCCGGAAAGCGTATTAGCGTAGAATAGTGAGTCGCTAACAACCTGGCTCTAGTTAACTCAAGCAACATGTCGGAAGCTTGAGCCTCTACCTCTTTTTTTGCGTCTGCTATAGCCTCTCTTCTCCTTACACTTGGTGGTTTATCAGCTTCTTTCTCTGCATCGGTCATACCTTCTTGTCTTAATCTTCTTTTAATCTCACCACGACTCTCGACAGGCATCATCCTTTTTTCTTTTTTCATCCGTCCTGTCGTTGGGTCAAAGACGTTTACTTCTCGTTCTTCTGTGCGCCCTGACTCACGTGCAGCGTTAATGGCTTCGTTTTCAGCTTTTCTCTTCTCAGCAGACTGACTTCTTTTATAGATGGGGTCTGTTCTGTTGAATATTTCATTATAATATTTTTGAAAATAACTAAGAGGACCGAATTTAAGATTCGCTGCTTCAGAAGCACCCTGATAGGCGTAATATTCTCGCTCAATATTTGATAGAACTCTCTTTCCGCCTCTGACCTGTTCCATATCTGGATACGGAAGATCTACAGATGCTGGATCACCACCATACCTATACTCTTTTACTCTAGATCCGCCGAGACCCCTTTCTGCTCCAGCGACTCTAGCAATAGCAATTTCATTAGACCGTAATCTTCGAATTACAACTGGATTATTCAGGTCAACTTTTGATGGGTCAACTTCGCCAGATCTTGGACCTTTACCTAATAGAGATTCATAATATTGAACTAGATCAACTTTTTTTGGTTTATTAACTGGCCCAACTGGTTCTTCTGGTAGTGCTTCTTTTGCTTTTGCCTCTGCTTCTTGTTCTCTTATTTCTGGGGGCAAGAAATCAAATCCGCCTTTTTTCTTTTGTGCTTCACTAATTTCTTCAGGAGTGCCTTTGATTTCTTGTTGAGTTAGAGGAGTATAAAATCCAACACCTGGTATATATTTCTGTTCTGCACGAGGATCTTTTTTAAATTTATTCGGATTTTTTACTCTTTCTTCTGCGGCTTGGGCTTTCCTCTCCCTCTCATCTAACTCTGCTTTTGTTACCTTTACACCTTGCTCTAAAATACCACCACTAGCTAAAAATGCCGCATGAGCATCTATTCTATTCCTTAATTGTTTTTCAAATCCTACATCCATGAATTCCTTTATTCTTGTATCAAGAGTTGTGTGATCGTCGCCAAGTGCCTTGGTGACATCACCTTGCAATCGACTGTGAATGTCAATACTTGGTATCTGTTCATAAAGTTTTGTTAGGGCGGTTTCATCAACATTAGCAAGACCCAAGAATCCCGTGTCTAATTCTTCTATGAGACTTTTCAATAAGAAATTATACCCCGTAGCCTGCCTATCAAAATCAGACCCCCCGTCACGATGGATTGCATTCCTTCGTCGGGCTTCAATATGAAGCTGTACATTAGTTGGGTCGTCATATATCCTTTTAGACAATTGTACCGAATTTATTTTCTTAAGATCTTCAGCACTACCACCGTTAGCAAGATAATTTACAATTCCCCCACCAGAAAAAGTTCCGGCATTGATACTTTTCATCATGCCGCTTCCGTACTTATCAACTGAGCTTTTCCGTACTACAAATTCACCTGGCGTTAACATCGCGGGAACAGTATCGGTTCCTCTGGGTTTGAATATTGACCCACCATCAGCAAAACCTGCTGCATTTGCTTGTACAGGCCCAACGAATTGTTGTGGTTTTTCTTGTGCCGCATCTGCCAATCTCTTTGTGTTCTTTGCTGTTTCTTCATTTGCGATCTTGTTCGCTGTTGCAATAGGATCTTGACCAAAGAAACTAGCAACAACAATTTCCATTTGCTTTGCAACCTCGCTTGCGATACCTTCTTCGGTTTCATTGGGGTTCTGAGACCTAATCCTATTCGCAATTGCTTTTTCTATATCTGCTATTTGACCAGCACCAACACGTTCATCAACTATAGCCCTTGCCTGCTGATTACTAACTGCTCCGAGGCTATACATTTGCCCAATAAAGTCAACAACATCACTCTGCTGGTTTGCTGGTACTTGCGCTAAACTACCACTTCGAATTGCTTGAGCACCTTGACTTATTGTTCTACCGGTTTTGATCCTATCCTCGATATTTCCAGTTGTTAGTTTTCTTAAAAATTCTCCGAGTGTTTTACTTCTAGCACCAAGATTACCAACGAATGCCGCCAAAGCGTTTGATGAACCATCAACTGATGCCGTTAATTTCTCTAAAGCCTCTTCAGTGCTAAGCCCTTCAGCTTTAAGTGCTAAGAAGGTATTTTTTAATACACTATTATTTTTTAAGCTTTGTTCTGTGATGACGTTATTGGCATCTCTCTGTATTTTCTGACCATCATTCAAATCTCTTTGTATTCTATTCGCTTCTCCAATTTGTCTGGACTGTTCAGCATACTGACCAATACTAGTTAATCTCTCTTTATTTTCTGCCTGTAGTACGGTTCGACGTTCTTCAGTAGCTTTCTTCTCAGCATCTACAAATCTTTTTCTTGCAGCTTGTTGCAGTTTTGGATCGGAACCTGCTGCGGCCAAATCTTGTTCAAATTGTGTTCTAGTTTTGGCGATAGCGGCATCAAAAGATTGGATACCAGAATCAAGATTGCCTAAATCTGTTTTTAAACTGTTTATAGTACCATCTAAAACTCGTGATTTTTGTGCATCAGTACCGGCAATACCAAAAGCTCTCTCAGACCTTTCACGGTTTTTAACTAATTGATCAACACTGGCAGAACTTGCTTCTCCTAAAGCACTTAAAGCTGCTTCTGCTTTAGTTACTGCTGGTAAAAATTTAGCTAAAGCATTTGCTGCCGTATCTTTCATCAAGTCATTTAGCTGATCTATTCCAGAGATATCAATGTCAAGTCCAAAGGAATTCGCAAATTTTGCTAGTCCTTTTAATACAAAGTTAGTAGCATCCACAAGACCACTAGCAAACGAATACAAGTTGGTTATAACAAAATTAATAGCAGGAGTTAGATCTTTCATTGATGCTATAACAAGAGTACCTACAGCCGCAAGCGAACCAGCAATAGGATTAAGCAAGAAAAGACCTGCGGTTACTGCTGATAAAGCAATAAGAAACTTAGCGTTAATCTCGTTTGAAGCTTTTTGCCTGGCCTTCTCTTGTATAACAGCGAAATTTCCAGATTCTTTTGCTTGTTTTAATTCTAATTCTGATTGAGCTAAATTTGCTTGTGCCACAGCATTTATTCCAGCAAGAATAATACCAAATGCGAGAACGGCCACTTGTACAACACCAATACTTTTGGAAAATGCAGAAAAAGCTAATGGAGCTTTGCCTTGTTCACCCCGTCTTTTATTTATAGATCTAACTCGCTTTGCTGTTGGGGAGAATAATTTTGGTCCTTCTTTTCCTAGTTTTTTTATAATAGATGTAGTAAAAGCTATACTTACGGCAAAAGTTGCTAAACCAGAAGTTAGTACCTTAAATTCTTCACCTACACCATCAAGAGTTGCTGTAAGAGTGGATAGGGCAAAACTTAATCCAAATAGTCTTTGCCCAAAATCAGCAATTCCTCCACCGCCTGAAACTGCACCACCATTAGCAAATCTCTGTACCGGTCCACCCTTAGCATACTTATTAATCTTCCCCAAGTTTCCATAACCAAAAGCTTTAGCTGATTCTTTATTGATTACAAATTCACCCGGCGTTAATAACGCCGGGACTGTATCGGTGCCCGTACCGGAAATTGATCCGCCAGAGTTCTTACGTTGTGGACGAGGTTTCCGCTGTTTTCCTCTTTGGACATTACGTTGAAAACTGTTTGGATCATCTACTCTCCAATCTGGTCTAACAATAGTCACTGCATCAGCAGTATTAGTTTCGCCAATTTTTGGTGTGTATTTAGATAGTAATCGCTTGTCTGATCTAAACCCCTGATTTATGCCCAGACTGTCTTGAACACGTTTTCTAACGATTTCATCGAATTTAATAGCATCAGATCGTTTCTTATACTTGTAATCAGTGTTGCGACTGTCTAATGGTCGTAATGGATTTACGTCTGAAAGTTTTTTGCCAAGTATTGTTGATGCAACCTTTTCCCAAATAAAACCTCGATTAACCCCAGCTTTTCGTTTTTGATTCTGTATTAATAACTGAGCGTTTTTATCTCCTCGATCAGCTAAATTTTGAACACGCAAAGCACTGATTGTTTCATCAATTACTTGTAGCTTTACTGAATCCTGGGGGTTAATAGTTGGTTGACCATCTTTATTTACAATATTGCTTGTGTTTTTAGATACTAATGGTCCTAATTTTCCAAATTTTTCCTTAGCTGTGCCTCCAGATGCATACTTATTAATCCCCGCTAAATTCTCAGCCCCAAATGCCTGAACAGCACTCTTACGAATTACAAATTCCCCAGGCTCCAACATCGCCGGGACCGTATCACCACTACCAGTACCAGGAACTGGACCG
>Ga0208644_1003620_pt1 | contig 11918 bp, 10 predicted proteins | sample VirMetDEL_Nov_18_FD_184517 | JGI IMG/M metagenome (GOLD analysis project Ga0208644, IMG submission 184517) | Aqueous microbial communities from the Delaware River and Bay under freshwater to marine salinity gradient to study organic matter... | ecosystem: Environmental > Aquatic > Marine >... | reverse complement strand
CAAAATTTCCTATATTTTTTAAAGTTGCACTTTTTGATAGATAGAATGGAATAAAATATCTTGTATCATACGTTAATGTTCTTCCACCACCAGAAAGATAATTCACTCCATTATTCATTCCAGTTGATTGCCAATGATCGTAATAATTTGTGAGTGAACCATTCGCTGTAAATATTTGACTCTCTTGTGTAACACCACCAGCATTTGCTAAAACCCATTGTTTGTTTGCTACATCTTGATTATTTACTGGATCAGGCGAATTAAATATGTAACTACTAGTTTGTAAATCTATATTTGTATGTGCATATATTGCACTTGTTCCAATTCCAAGTTTTTGTTGATCATTTATTTTAAACAAATGACCTTTACCTGTTGGAACGTTATATGTTAGATTATTGCTTATATCAGTAATTTCTGTTTGACTTGCTGTAATTGCAGAACCTGTTCCAAAATCCAATTTTCCTACACCGTCAATTTTATTATTATACATATACAGATCTAAATAAGTAAGATTAAAAATACTAGCTGACATATTTGCTTTTGCAGTAACTGAACTATCTATATAGAATGCTATATCACCTGTTCCAGAATCTACAACTTCTACTCTTGAATCTCCCTCTTCTATTTTATCAGATATACCTGCACTACCTATATTAGAAAGATTTCTTATTGCTCCACCAGAATAAACTTTAATATCGTTTCCATCTAACGACATGAATCCATTTATTGGAGTTGGGGTTGAATTGTTTGCCAAATATATTTGACTGTCAGCAGTTAATAATTTTGTTCTTACACCAGTGAAATCAATTGAAGTTCCTGCATATGTTCCTTGTTCATAAAAATAAGTTTTATTTCCAGTTAAAAAGTTTATATCAATTGATCCAGTATTGGAATTTACAATATTTGGAACGTTGGTAGTGAGTAAACCATTATCAAATCTTATTCCAGCAGTATTTTTAATATATTTTGTATTCATGTCAAGATCACCAAAGAAGTTTATTTCATCACCAGATGTATTTCCTATTGTAATAATATCAGTTGTGCTGTTTGAAAGTTTAATTTCTTGATTTACTGTAGATGATAATCTGATAAACCCACTTGGATCTCCAGATAAACTTCCTCTTGCGTTTCCAGATGGATCTACTATTCCAAGTAATTTTGTATTTGTAATCATGTTATCATTCATATCCAAAGTTTCCATAGCTGGTGTTATAACCAAATTTCCTACCGCACTATTTGTATTTGCAATAAGTGATGTTCCATCTGAATATATTGATAAACCTGATACTGGTGTTGCTAGATTATCTATAAAGTCCAAATGACCTATATTGGTCATTCCATCACCAGCTCCACCTGCTATGATATTATTGCTAAATGTTTTTGATCCAGATATAGTCTGTGAACCTGTATCTGTAATCACAGTTCCTGTTACATCTGGGAATGAATATGTTCTTGCTGATGAGGCATTGAAATCTAGTGTTGTAACCACACCTGTAGAGTTTCCTGTTACATCTACTGCAAACTTTTTAGTGAGGTCTAATTCATCTGTTACTCTAAATACGGCATCTGTAAAATTTGCTCCTCCTATGTTTGTAAGATTTACCGTAGTGGAACCTGTTTTTGCCTTTAAATCGGTTCCATCAAAATATATTATTCCGTTTCCAGCGGGTGTCAATGTATTGTTTACAAAAACAAGTTCGCCTATATTGTTTATTTCTTTTGTTGCTCCACCCGCTGATATTTCTCCAGTTCCCATTGTTATATCATTGTTATTCATATTCAATGTAATTCCCATTTCAAGTTGACTATTTGATAAAGCCATTCTGATTATATTGTTTGTTGCAAATTGAATTATATCGTCAACATAAGAAAATATTGCAGAATCGTGATCCACATCAAGATATATTTCATTTGTATTCATTCTTATTTTTTCTAAAACACTTATAGATGGTGATGGTGAAGTAACCATTGATATCATTGAGTTTGTGTTGAGTTCTATCGAAAATGATGAAGTGTTGAGTGATCCTAAAAGTGTGGTTCCACCTGTTCCTGTTATATCTGGTGATTGTGTTACATAGAACGTAGAATCTGGGTTTGTTGAGTGTTGTGATCTTACTTGTAATCCTATTGATCCATTATTTGATTCTGTTATGTCCACTAAATCAGTAAGTTTAACTTCTACATTTCCTGTATTTCCACTATTTCTTCCAGATAAAACTATCTGATCATTTGCAAATCTTAAAAATCCACTATCGGCAAAATTTCCTGTTGCTCCAAATGTAAGTGATTGAACCGCATTCCAACTTAGTGCTGTGTTATCCCACTCTAAATGTTCGTTTTCCGTGCTTCCACTTGGTATAGATATACCTGAACCACCAATTGGTTCCCATATTTGTGAATCAGTTCCTACAACAACATTACTGTAATTTACCAATACAAATAAATTATCTTCATATGTATTTCCTTCATTTGAATAAACAACTGTTCCGCCTTCAACTGTAGAACCATGTGGCATGTCTGTTGCACGTTCAGAAACACCCAATAATCCAGTTCCATATACATATATTCCATTATCTTTTTGTGTTGATTGATCTTTCACCAAAAATCTATCTCCCACATTCATTGTGATACCATCTATTGGTGAAGTGTATAGTGGGTGAAATGAGTTGTTTCCTACCGATACCGCCTTCACTGGTAATTTTACTGCACTTGAGCCTCCTCCACTACCGCTTAACAAAACCCATTTATTGGATCTGTCTTCATGATATTGAAGTATCGCAATTTCTGAATCTTCAACTGTTACATTTGATAGAATATCTAAATTATCACCAGTTGAAAGTGTTAGTGTTTTTCCACTTTTTGGTTTCACTGTTGTAAACTGACCATCATTTTTTGCTCCATATATTGATTTGATTGTAGGATTACCACCCTCCATTTTATCAATCAATATACTAGCACTAAGTGTTACAATATATCCTGTATCAAGAGAACTTGTAGTATAACTTGCACTCCAATTGGAATTGCTTAATGTCTGTGTTGTTTCTGTAAAAGCGGATCTTGGAGTTTGTGTTACTTCATTTAACCATGTTGGTTCAAATATTCCAATACCTGCACTACTATCTCCACTTACAATATATAATAATCTTCCTTCCCAATTATTTGCTGTTGTTTGTATTATCTCACCAATTTTAACTGTTCCTATTCCTCCTGACCACTCTATTTTTATTGACTCATAATGATACTGTGGAACTAATACCAAACTACCCAATACAGATCCAAATGATCCATCATGACTACCAGCTCCTATTGCAGATGTATCATTGTTTGTTGCTATGGGTGTAAATCTTATAAGATCTCTGTTTTCAGAAATCTGTTTTCTTAATAATCTTTCATCTCTTTCTTTACTTGGAACTTCGTAACTCATTATCCACTCACCACGAATTTTCTAAATCCTGCTATATCTGTTCTATATCCGTCATGATCAAAAATATGTGTTACTGTTGAAACAACGTATTTATTTAGATTTTCCCATTTTGTAGGACTTGTATCAGGTTGATCACTGGCAAGTGTATTCGTTATTGCTTGATATGAATATCCGTCATAACTTACAGTGTCACCTTGATTGTATGCTTGTGCTGTCCAAAGTGGAAACTTTGTTGTATTAGATGGATTTTCTACAACTCTACTTCCTTTAACTTTAAATGATTGACCAAATTTTAATCTAACATCACCAGCGGAAACTATGTGTGCTGTTTGTGGAAAGAATCTCATTCTTGCCTGTCTTGCTTTTGCTCTTGTTTTTAAATTTAAATAATCAGATTCACTTCCAACATATTCTATATGAGTTCTTGGATTTGTTACAACCGTATCGTCACTTGTTGCTACCAATTCTTTTTCGAAATGAAGATCATCAATAGCTATTTTTGCAACCAATCTTATATAATTTTGTGTTACTGGTGTATGTTTTGGCAATAATGATCTAGCACTACTAGCAAGAGGCCCTAACAGTATCCAATACCAGTTATTTGAAAGTTGTGATAGAGTATCATTTCCAAAACTATATGCTCTCTGTTCTCCGTTTTTGTATAATCCAACATTTTCATATGATTCATCTAACTGTATTCCCCAATATTTTACATATTTCCAGTCAAGTCTTACTCCACTAAATTCTCTTTCTTTGATTGTGAAATCAAGTTGTGTCAATGGAACACCATCTATAAGAGTAGCCAATTCATCCCATCTAGCATAATACATATTATTTGTTGGCGAATTTTCTCCAAATGGTATAGTAGCATCATCCCATTGACCATTTCTTCTAACTTTAAATTTATAAAACCACACCCTATCAAATTTATCTATTGCCCAAAAAGTGAGTGGTATTTCTGGTATACCTTCAACCAACTCAGTTCCTGCGGAATTTTGAAAAAATGAAACTCTTATCTTAAATGAAATTGCAGATATTCTACCGTAGTCTTCATCTAATATGCCTTTATTCCAACCCATATTTCCTTGAGAATCATATGTATAGTTATTCGTATCAAGTGTTCCTTCTTTTCCTGCTCCACCATATAATTCTCCTATATCATATTGATTCGTATTGATTCTTGGTAATAAAGTAGATTGTGATATCCATACTCCTCTAGAAGTTCTATTATGATGTGTGTATGGAGAACTTGTTGGATTTAATGGATCAACATACCAATCATATGTTAATTCAACCGCTTGTGATGGAATGCCAGTTGCTCCTGAAACCAGTCCTACATTTTTACATAAATGAAAAGGAGTTGGCTTATCAGTTGAAACTGAATCTATTGGATTCCACTTTGTAATCCAATTAGTTCCATTAAACCTGTAAATTTTTGCTTCTGATAAAACTAATACAGTATCAGAACTTACTGGATCATCTGAAAATTGCCAAGAACCAGTTGCTCTATCCCACTCTGCAATTTGATTATCATGTCCTGACCATTCTGATCCTTGAATGGTTCCTAAACTTGGATCAAGTAAAAATCTTTGACCGTCAAATCTTTCTGACGATTGATTTGTTATTTGATTGTTTCTTCTCGCTGTAACAACTTTTGGTGAAACAGTTTCAAAATGATTTGTCATGTTTTTTCTATTATAATTTGCTTTTGTTATATTCCAATCAAATGCATAACCAGCATAATCAACTCCTCTAAAACTGGAAACATATTCTGCAACAGAGGTTCCATTATATGGAGAATGCGATAATGGTTCAGTTCCACATAAAGTTTGTTTCCAAATATCAACATCTGCTGTATAAGGAGTATATGTTTCAAATTCAGTATATGCTGTTGATGGTATACTACAAACATGAACCCAACCAGATGGAACTGATAATGGACTAGTGCTAGATGTAAAAGTGTTTGTTGGATATGTGTTACTTGAACTACATTGATAGAAATCAACAAATCCGTTACTTCTTAAATTGGTTATTGTTTCTCCCACTTTATAATATGCAGATGAATTTGTTGAAAATGGAGGAGTTTCACTAAAATCAACTTCCCAATAACCATAAGTTGTTAAACAACCTGTAACTGGATCAGGTATAGCGGTTGATGTGTGATTTTGTGTGCATCTTAAATAAAGTGTAAGATATGGGTTATTTGATGTAGGAACTAAATATTGTATAAGGTCACCTTCTATATATGAAACACCATTTGGATTCCACACATCTCTTATTCTAGCATGATTGTGTTTAGATCCAAACCTTGCCCTTGATGTAGGTAATGATCCAGATCTTGGATCACCTATCATTATTACATGATTTTTATATTCTATATTGTTGGTGACTGTTGTATTTTCAGTATCGGTGTGTTCTATATCAAAAGAAAGTGGATCAATAACCACTTGAGAGTCTGTAGATCCAAATTTTTCAGCATTTATGTTTATCCAGTTTGTGTAATTTGTATCTGGATTTATTTCAAAATAATAATCATCAAATGCTCCTCCATCTATTTGTGGATTTGATAATGCATCTATTATTTCACCCATACTATCATGTATAGTTGTAGGGCCTCTTGGTCTGTATGATATGAGTGGGGATTCTGGAAGATTTATTGTATTTACATTTGTTCTTAAATGACCTCCACTCAAACTTATTTCCCCTAATCTATCCTCAAATGATTGTTTAGGACTTTTAAAAAGATGCCATGAACTTGTAAGTTGTTCTTTTAAATGATATTGTATTCCAGTTATACTAACCCTAAGTATTTCTCCATATGAAGAATTTTGTATAATTGTTGGTGTTCCTAAAAATCCTCTAACTATAATTCCCTGTTCGTTTGGATCTGAAAAGTCATCATCACCATCTAAGTCTTGTTTTAATTGAACTTCTATCAAAAAGTTATTTTTTGTATCTTCATCAATCAGTATTGGATCTCTTCTTACAAAAGTTCCACGTTCATCTATTCTCAATACCAACTCTGCCGTGTTTACTCCAGATACTCCTGTATTTGTTATTTCTAATCTAATTAACCAATTTTCCAAATTATTTTCTTGATTTGGTATTATTGAATCAGTATAAATTGTTCTTATATCATCTCTTCCATTTTTTTCCAACAATGTTACATATGCTCTAGTGGTAGCCAATTAAAAACTTCCACCAAAACCTAAATTTATTGTAAAATCATATCTTGTATTTCTTACTCCAAAATATCCTACATTGGTTGATATTATATGAAAACCACTTAGATTTGTTGGATCTAGATCATATTCGGAAGCATTTGATATTTTTAATCCAAATTTACCATATACATGATAATTGTCTACTTGTTTTGTTTTTCGCATGAGTTTTAATTTCTGTATTCCATCTACTACATCTTTCTTAAAAACTCCGTTTATGCTTAAACCATAACTAGATAAACCATTTTCTTGTATGTTTATTTTTCTTGTTCCATCTTGATTTGGAACTGGAGATTGTTTAACATTGTTCTGATATGATTCATTTATTGATTCTAATATATCATTTGGAAATATAAATTCCAATTTTTGTGATGATGGTAAATCAAATGGATCAGAGTAATCAACAGGAGATACATCTACAGTTCTTGTGTTCTCTGTTCTATAATAAAGTAATGCGTTTGCCATTAAAATCCCCTCGATATTTGTATATATCTAAGATGTCCATCACGTAAATCTCTAGTGTTATATGCTCCCCTTATTGCTCCTTGAACTAAATCTTGACCTGAATCACCAGTAAATATAACTTGACCACTTTTCACTTTTATTAAATAATCCATTGTTGCATACTCTCTTACTTCATTTTGAACGAGTTTCCTAGTATCAAATACTCCACCTGCTTTAAATTGATTTTTAATCTCTGTCCAAATTTGATTGTATAATTGTTCTCCAAATTCAAATAGAAAAACTCCGATCATTCCATACAATCCTGCTCCTCTTGCAAATCCTTTTAATTTTGATATTGCTTGACCTACTGGGTTTCCTCTAAAACTCATTACCTCGCCATAAACATTCTGTGCTGTTGATTTTATTTCATTAAACTGTCTTAACATTTCTTTTCTTTCTTCTATTGCTCTTTTTACTTCCTCACTAAGTTCTTCTCTATCATCTTTTGCATCAACCGCACTTACTGTAAGTTCAGCTACTATTTTCTCTAATTCAATCATTCTTTCATTTAATTCTTCTAATCCTTCAAGTTTACTTATATCTAATGGTTTTGGATCACCCATCATAATGTCTTTTGTTTTGAAATCTTTTCCCTCAAATACATCTTTGTAGTTTTTCTTTATTGTTTCTACATTCTTTTCTGATTTGACTGCTATGTTTTCTAATTCATCTGCCTGACGTTTTAGTTCATCAATATCTTCTTGTGATAAACCATCAGAAGCATCTAAATTGATATCTTCATCTACTGGCATATTTCACACTCCTCAAATACTTTTTCTCTACGATATCTGCAATTATAACAAAGTGTCTTTTTACCATATACATTAAGAACCTCAAATTCTGTATTACCGCAAAATTCACACTTGCATGATTTCATTTTTTTTAGTAGTTGTTTTTCCTTTGCTCTTTTCAGTGCAAGTTTACCCTCTGGTGTTTTTCGGTATTCTTTTTGTTGTTCATATATTGTATTAATACTCTTGTATTCTTTGTCCAGATTTCGCATATTTATAATATAAAAAGATATAGTATATTAACATTAAAACGAAACTATATATAGTGTGTTATCTATAGTATATACATGAAACAAAGCGTTCAAACAATCACTCAATCTGATGAAAGTAGTGTGCAAAAAATCTCAGAAAAAATCGCTTCAGTTGATGAAGCAATCGCAGAATACGAATCCAAAGGACTTGTAGGACTCTACGGTAAAGAAATCGGAACTGCAAAACTTGTAAGAGCAGATAGAACATTCAGATTTTTCATTGAAGAAATCGAATCTGCAAAATCTGGAAAAGCAAAGTTGGTAAAACTAAGTGTCTATGTAGAAAAATCAGGAAAACCATTTGCAAAAGTTGAAGGTGTAACTTACATTCCAAACTTTGCACTTGAGAGCAACGATGTCTATTGGATTCTTAACAACAAAGTTGAAGGTAGTTCAGACGAATGGGCAAACAACATCTCAATCGATGACTCTTACATTCCAAAAAAATATGTAAGTTACAGACAGAGATATAACAACACAAAAACAACTCCAGAACAAACTTTGCAAAGTTGCAAAGAAACATTCCTAAAGTTGAGAGATTCTTATGTTAAAGAACTCATCTTCGAGAATGGTAGTGTTGCAAAGTTTCTTGACCTTAACTAAAAAGGTCATTTAACCATTTTTTATATTCTTCCCAAAGTTTTTCATGTATATCAAATTCTGTTTTTTCTATTGTTTGTCTAATTATGTTCAATCTTGGTAATCCACTTACCATGTGTCCTTTTGAAAATCTTCTTTTTCCATCTTGAATCCATGAAAGTGCATCTGCTCCTCCATTAGTTTTACCTTTTGGTCTTATCATATGATCTTCTGTTCCGTATTCTCTTGCTACTGCAACATCAAAACCATTTTCTGCAAAGTATTCTGAATGTATTCTTATTAGTAATATTTTTGCTCTTGTATCATAAACAACATCTTTTACAATTACCGATTCCCAAATTTTTCTATGAACTCCCATTCTTTCCATTTCATCTCTAATTGGATCAACAATCATTTTATTTGCTAATTCTCTTGCCTTTGTTTCTATGAAATTTTTATGAAGATGTTCTAATCTTATTAGTTGATTCTTGTATTCCTTTACCCATCTTACACTAGGTATAATCATTACTGATCAGATGTGGAATCTCTAACTGCATTTGTTATTTCTAAAATATTCCCACTTATAATCAAAGATGGTGATCCACCACTTGCTCCAAGTGAACTTGAAAAGGAATTTGGCATAAGTCTAAACTTTAAATTTACATAATCATTGTTATCTGGACTATCTAATGTTTGAAAACTAGTTACAAATATTATTTCTATTGGTTCATTTAATTGGCTCTTATATATCCAATATGATACTGTTTTTTTGTCAATCACCAAATTATCATCTAAAACATTGTTTGTATAAGTCCAATCTGTTGTGGAAAACATATCACTTGTCAATTTTATTTCTAAGTTAAATGAATGATTTACCCCTGCTGGATCCAATGCCAATCTACCATCATCTGAATAATGACTTGCTCTTGCATATTGTAGATTGAAACTAAAGTTTTGTCTTTCTTTCATTCTATACCAAGTAGAACCATCTGGAATCTGAAATTGGACAAATCCTTGAAATGTCCTACCTCTGTAATTTTGAAGGTTGAAATTTGTTGGAGCTACCATATCAATCGTTTATCATTAATCGCTTTTAAGCATTTTACCAAGTTGAAGTTGCATAAAATGTGGTTGTTGCTCTTTCAATTTCCCCATAGGATCCAGAAGTTGATGTGTTTCCAACAATGAATTTATAGTTTGTGGCTACTCCACTTCTTATGAATTTTCCACTGTTTTCTTCCCCACTCGCTGATATTGAATCTATAACCGCCTGTATGGCAACTGTATTTTCATATGTTATAGTAAATTCACCATAAGTTATGAGTTGATTTGGATCATAGACAATGTTTCTATCATCAGTGAAATGTCTATCAACTGAAAATCCCTTGTTTGTATTCATATTGAGTATTTGAATTTGAAGTGGTGTGGTAAGGCTATTTAGTTCTATCTTGTCCTTACTTCCTATTATTCCGCTACCGCTTGTTGAATCAACGTCTTTTACTGAAAATCTTAGAACAGATCTGCTTCCATATATCTGATCGTCAATTAGACTTGTATTCCATTGTTTACTTTCAAAATATATAATTCCTGCTGGTTCAATATTTGCAAGTTCCAATACCCTAAGCATTTCATTTTCTGTTGCAAGTCTGTCGGCTTCCTCAACTGACTCATTTCTTGTATATTTCATATAGAATCTTATTTCAAATGTTTGATCTTTCGAAGTCTTTTGAACATCAGTTGTGAGAGAATCCGATTGAACTTTTCTTACTTCTACAAATGGATATAAAGGATATTTTTGTTTCTGTTGATAATATGTTAGTGCTTTTTGTGATGTTGGATAAGTTCCTGTTTTTAAAATATTGATAATATCACTTTGTGTGATAGTCATCATACCACCTCAAACTTTGAAGTTAATCCACCAAATGAATCATAAACCTTTATCACATATGATCCAACTGATTGTGTTGCTGGTATGACAAATGTATAACTGAATACTCCTTTTGAATTTGTTATTACACTTGCTGGTGTTGTTGTAATCTCAACTGTGTTAAACTTGCATACAAGTTTTGTTGATGGTTCAAAGTTTGTTCCGCTAACTGTAATCGTATCACCTGCATTTCCTGTATATGCATTTAATGAAATTGTTCTTACTGGTTGGTATGGACTGCTTCTTGCATATCCATAAACCCTTTCAAGATAATTATCAAGTATGTTTACCTCAGAATCCCAAAGCATTGGTTTCTCACTGTTTTGAAGTCTTATCTTTGCAACAACCAAGTTATTTGCAATTGCCTTTAGTTCTAGTGGAACGGCAGGAACTGTTTCGTAATCCAATGGAAGTGTTATTTCTTGACCATAGATATTTCTGGTTCCAAGTTTTGCTCTAAGTCTGTTATCTAAAAGATCGTCAATTTCCTGCATGTATAATTCAATCTCATCACGCATGGAATCATCTTCCACTCTAAGTTTTGTTTTGATTGAATCGTATTCAGTATAGCTCATGGTATTTATACTAAAGATTCATTGCTTATAAAGTTATAATTATGTTCTTCCAAAAAGTGTATTCCTATTTCAATTGGATCATGACATTCATGCTTACAAAAATGACATTTAAATGTCCATTGTTTTAGAAATGTAAAAACCTGTTTCATAAGTCAAATTACTTTTAGTTGTTTATAAGAATAATTTAAGTTGTTAGATTTATATTATGTATAAAGTATAGATATTTTGTCGATACAGTCACTTTAATGAGTGCCAATGTGGTGGGCAAAAAACTCGCTATCAACTGAGGTTGAGAGTGGAAGTAAAGTTCAAAGGCTCGAAACTTTGATTTACCATTCAGCGGAGGCTAGAACCTCATTTAAAGCATAAGGACTTGAGATAGAGGTTTGGATACTAAGCCGTAATTGAGTGGACAACATCTTCGATCGAGATGTGCCACGAATGAAACTAGTATCATCAATTTTCATTCAGTGGTTAAGACATTAAAAATTGAAGACCTATAAGGCTTTGTGGAAAGCATTGAGGAAAAAATATTCCACGTTTTTTAAAATAAAAAAAGAAAAAAAATGAATTTTTCTAAACACTTAGAGGTGTGAAATTCTACAAGTTGCCTCAACGTTCTTAACAATACCAGCGATCTTCTGGG